>Ga0316604_10000215_pt1 | contig 84065 bp, 82 predicted proteins | sample OWC_soil_day20_C_FD_207650 | JGI IMG/M metagenome (GOLD analysis project Ga0316604, IMG submission 207650) | Wetland soil microbial communities from Old Woman Creek delta, Ohio, United States - OWC_soil_day20_CT | ecosystem: Environmental > Terrestrial > Soil > Wetlands | place: USA: Ohio... | reverse complement strand
GCATCCCCGGAAGCGCATCGGCGGCATGTGCCATTACATGCTGACCGAGCGCAAACGGCCACCCAATGCCGCACTGGATGGTCGTTTCGGCAGCGAAGCCTTCGAACTGTTCCTGCAGCACGTGGCGGCAGCGGGAACCAGACCCGGCGAGTACCAGGCCAAATTGTTCGGGGGCGCCAACATGCTGACCGGCCCCACCGGCAAGCAGATGGATATCGGTCCGCGCAACGTGGCGCTTGGCCGGCAACTGCTCGCCGCCAACCATATCGCGCTGATGGTCGAACACGTTGGCGGCAGCGGCCGGCGAAAACTGCATTTCGACGTATGGAGCGGCGACGTCTGGCTCGCCTTCCCACAAGGCGCCGACGCCGAGATCAGGAATGCGCATGGCTGACAAGATCAAGGTGATGATTGTCGACGACTCGGCACTGGTCCGCCAGGTCGTCGCGCAAGCACTGGCCAGCGACCCGGGTATCGAAGTCACTGATGTCGCTTCAGACCCGATCTTTGCCCTGCAGAAGATGAAGGTGCGCTGGCCGGATGTGCTGGTCATCGACATCGAAATGCCGCGCATGGACGGCATCACCTTTCTGAAGAAGATCATGGCCGAGCATCCAACCCCGACGGTGATCTGCTCGTCGCTGGCCGAAAAGGGGGCCCAGGCCACCTTTGAAGCACTGGCTGCAGGCGCCGTGTCGATCATCACCAAGCCCAAGATCGGCCTGAAGAGTTTCCTTGAAGATGCCTCGAACGATATCGTGCAAGCCGTGCGTAGTGCAGCCCGGGCCAACCTGCGCGCCCTGAGCGCCAGTGCCAACCCGGCGATCAATCGCCCCAAGCTGTCGGCCGATGCGATGCTCAGCGCCGGTAGCCACCGGGCACTTGAACGGACCACCGACCAGCTCGTCGCCATCGGCACCTCGACCGGCGGCACGCAGGCCCTGGAGGCGGTACTCACCCGCTTGCCGGCAACTGCGCCAGGCATTGTCATCGTTCAGCACATGCCGGAAAAATTCACCGCGATGTTTGCCGAACGCCTGGATGGTCTTTGCCAGATCGAGGTCCGCGAAGCCCGCAACGGCGACCGCGTGTTGCCCGGTCTGGCCCTGATTGCCCCGGGCGGGCGGCACATGATGCTGAAACGCAACGGTGCCCAGTACGTCGTCGATGTTGCCGACGGACCGCTGATCAATCGCCACAAACCGTCGGTCGATGTGTTGTTCCGCTCGGTTGCCAAGTTTGCCGGCGCCAACGCGCTTGGCATTATCATGACCGGCATGGGCGACGACGGGGCGCGCGGCATGAAGGAGATGCACGATGCCGGTGCCAAAACCATCGCCCAGGACGAAAGTAGCTGTGTCGTGTTCGGCATGCCCAAGGAAGCCATCAAACTGGGCGGCGTAGATCAGACCATGCCGCTCCAACAGATTCCCGGCGCTATCGTCGGTTACGGTAAATCCTGCTGAGAAAGGTCGAAAAATGGACGTTAAGGCTGTTTTCGAGAAGATTGCTGGTGATGCAAGTCGCGGTGAGATGGTGTTTCCGACCCATGCCGAAATCGACTTGCTGGTTCGACGCAAGCTCGACGACCCGGATTGCTCGACCGAACAATTGGGCAAGCTGATCGCGGCTGAACCCATCCTTTCGGCCAAGGTGGTCGCCATGGCCAATTCGGTCGCCTACAACCCGTCCGGGCGGGGCATCAGTGATGTTCGCAGCGCTATTTCCCGGCTCGGCTTCAATACCTTGCGTACGCTGGTAACGGCTCTCCTGATTCGTCAGATGCAGGGCATGTCGAAATTACCGGAGCATCAGGCGCTGGCGCGGCGGCTTTGGGAGCACACCGCACAAGTCGCTTCCCTAGCTCGGGTCATCGCCCGACGTGTCACCCGGCAAGACCCGGAAGCCGCATTCTTTGCCGGGATCGTTCATGAAGTAGGTGGCTTCTACCTGATCTCGCGTGCGGCCGAGTTTCCGGAACTGTTTCAGAATAATCTGGAAGCATGGTCGGACGAAGGGGAAGCGCTCGTGGGCAGGGCCGTGTTAAATACCCTGGGGGTTCCGGCGGCTATTCGCGACGCGCTTGAAACGCTCTGGGATGGCTATCTTGCCATGCCGGCCGAGTCGCTGGGCGATACCTTGCTTTTGGCCGATCAGCTCGCATCGATCGAATCGCCGCTCCTCGAACTTTCAGGCATGGGCTGCAAGGGCATGGCGGCCGATATCAATCTGCAGGTGGACGGCGATACATTGAGCGCCATTCTGCTTGATTCGGCGGAAGAGGTTGAATCACTGACGTCACTGCTGAATAGCTAGGATTCGATTCGCTATACCGACGGAGCCGGGACGGCTCACGGAACAGCCGGTTCGTACCTCAAAATGCCTTCTTGAGGTACGAACCGGCTTCGGGCGAGAAAGCTATTTGACGCGATAACGTGACCTGGCGAGATTACTTGACGTTGAACTGCTCGCGCAGGCACGCCTTGTGTTCCGGGCCGAGCTTGTCCTTGCAGGCTTCGCGGGCTTTCTGGTGCAGGTCGCAACGGGCCTGATTGGGGGCCTTGCTGCAGTCGACCGGTGGCATCTTCTGTTGCACGCACTGACGGAAGGCGGGGCCGGCTTGGCCCTGGCATTCCTTGTAGGCCATCTTGCGTGACTCGCATTGCTGCGGGTTGCCTGACTTGGCGCAGTCGAAGTTCTGCATCTGCTCGTGCATGCATTGCCGGCGCTGCGGTCCGGCGCTGTCCTTGCAGGCTTCGACGGCTTTGGCGCGAGCCTCGCGGTGCGCCGTGCAGGCGGTGGGGTTCGGTGCCTGGCTGCAGTCGCGTGGGGCGCGGGCGCGCGGTCCTCCGCCCTGTGCCATGCCAGGCCCCATTCCGGCGCCCATTCCTGGCCCCGTGCCAGTCATTGCCCCCCCCATGGCACCCGTTCCCGGCCCGGGTTGGGCACTGGCCGGCAGGCAGATCAAGGAAGTCATCAAGGCAGTGGCGATCATCATCAGACGGGTTTTCATTTTCTGCTCCTTGTGAGTGGTTACGGTTTCATTCTAGGTGCCTGGCGGCGAATGTTCCCGGCAAGTTGTAAAGGAGTGCAAACAGGGGGACGGCTGCTTACAAATCGTTACGTACTGCATGCTATATTGCCGCGCATGAATGACAAGAATGTAGGCGAACATCGCCTGGCACTGACCGAAGTGCTCGATTGGATGGTGGAGGATGGGCTGGTTAGCCGTGAGGCTGCCGACTCGCTGAAGGCCGAGCGCCGTTTGCATGGGGGAAAGATTCATCCCCTGATCGTCATCGCCGATCAAAAATGGCGCACAACCAAGCCGCCTATCCGCTTGCTCAGTCTGGAAGTGCTCACCGAGTGGCTGGCCGCCCGCTGCGGGTTCGACTACCTGCATATCGACCCGTTGAAAATCGATTTCACCGGTGTTGCCGAGGTGATGTCCAGCGCCTACGCCGCTCGCTTCGGTATCCTGCCGGTGCAGGTGACGACGCGGGAAATCGTCATCGCGACGGCTGAACCCTTCGTTCGCGAATGGGTTGAGGAGTTGCAGCAGATTCTGCGCAAGCAGATTCGCCGGGTGATGGCCAATCCGGATGACATCAGCCGCTACCTGGTCGAATTTTTCAATCTGGCCAAGTCGGTCAAGAAGGCGGCCGCCAAGGGCGAGGTCACTTCCGGCCTGTCGAGCTTCGAGCAACTGGTCGAACTGGGCAAGGGCAACAAGCAGTTCGACGCCAACGACCAGCACATCGTCCACATTGTCGATTGGCTATGGCAATACGCCTTCGACCAGCGGGCTTCCGACATCCACATCGAGCCGCGGCGCGACCTCGGTATCGTTCGTTTCCGTATCGACGGCGTGCTGCACCAGGTCTACCAGATTCCGATGACAGTCATGAACGCCATGACCAGCCGCATCAAGCTGCTGGGCCGGATGGATGTGATCGAGAAGCGTCGGCCGCAGGATGGCCGGATCAAGACGCGCACGCCGGCCGGGCAGGAGGTCGAGCTGCGTTTGTCAACGTTGCCGACCGCCTTCGGTGAAAAGCTGGTCATGCGGATTTTTGACCCGGAAGTGCTGGTTCGCGATTTCCGCTCACTCGGTTTTTCTGACGAGGATCAGGCGCGCTGGAAGCAGATGACCGCCTTGCCAAACGGCATCATTCTGGTGACCGGTCCGACCGGCTCGGGCAAGACGACGACGCTGTACACGACGCTGAAGCAGCTGGCGACACCGGAGGTTAACGTCTGCACCATTGAAGACCCGATTGAAATGGTCGAGGCTGCCTTCAACCAGATGCAGGTTCAGCAGAGCATCGATCTTGGTTTTTCCGACGGCGTTCGCGCCCTGATGCGCCAGGACCCGGACATCGTGATGATCGGTGAAATCCGCGATCTGGAAACCGCCGAAATGGCCATCCAGGCAGCCTTGACCGGTCACCTTGTGTTGTCGACGCTGCATACCAACGATGCTCCGTCGGCGATTACTCGCCTGCTTGATCTCGGTGTGCCGGCCTATCTGATCAACTCGACCCTGCTTGGTGTCATGGCCCAGCGTTTGGTCCGGACACTGTGTCCGCATTGCAAAAAGCCGACGCCGACCACCGAGGAGCAACGCGCTGCCTGGCGTTCACTGGTGGCGCCATGGAAATCGGCGGAGCCGGCGCAGATCTGGCAGCCGGTCGGCTGCCTGGAGTGTCGAATGACCGGCTATACCGGTCGGGTGGGCGTTTACGAAATTCTGGTTAACTCGCCTGAGATTCGCCGGCTGATCAAGCCACTGACTGAAATTCCCAAGTTACGCGAGCAGGCTTTCCGCGAGGGCATGCGACCACTACGCATTTCCGGTGCCCTGAAGGTGGCTCAGGGAGTGACCTCGCTGGAAGAAGTCATCAAAGTCGCCCCGCCGTCTGATGATAGTTAAAATTAACTAGCTAATTTGCACTAGTCAGCCGGAAACATTGTGTAGATAATTGCCCCCTCTTTGATTGGGGGTATTATGGCCGTTGAGCTTTTCAATGATGGCAATCACATCGTCCACGCGTTCTACGATCTGGTGGACGATACGGCGAGCGGTGCCGTTCAGTGCAACCAGTTCCTGGTCGTCGATCACGGCCATGGCGCCCTGATCGATCCCGGTGGCAACATGACCTACACCGGCTTGTTGATGGACATGCAGAAGCATTTTTCGTCCAAGGATCTGGACTACATTCTGGCCTCGCACCCGGACCCGGACATCATTGCCTCGGTCAATAAATGGTTCATCGCCTCGCATTGCAAGGTGATGATTTCCAGCCTGTGGACCCGTTTCGTACCGCATTTCACCACCGGCAAGGACATTTCCGACCGCATCCTCGGCATTCCCGATCAGGGCGCCGTCATTCGCCTTGGCCAATGCAAGATACTGGCTCTGCCGGCTCACTTCATGCATGCCGAAGGCAACTTCCAGTTTTACGATCCGATTTCGAAAATCCTGTTTTCCGGCGATCTGGGCACCTCAATGGTCAGCCACGAGCAAGCCGCGCTACCGGTCACGGATTTTGCCAGTCATGTGAAATACATGGAGCCCTTCCATCGTCGCTACATTGTGTCCCGCAAGGTCTGCCGATTCTGGGCCAACATGGTTCGCCAACTCGACATCGAGCAGATCGTGCCGCAGCACGGCGCGCGTTTTGTCGGCAAGCAGGCGATCAACGATTTCATCAACTGGGTCGAAGGCATCGAATGCGGCATCGATCTGATGACGCAGAACAGCTACCAGATTCCCCGTTAAGAACGCCCGGTCGGGTTCAGATCAGGCTGGACTTGCGGCGCACCGCGTCGACGTAGGCCATGGCGTCCATCGGCTTGCCTTCGCGCTGGGCGCGCCAGATCGTTTCGCCCAGGCATTCGAGTAGCACGTGTTCGGCATCGTGCGGGTCCATCCGGGCCCGTAACTGTTCGTAGGCCATGCGGATGCCTGGCGGCTGGTCGATGCTGACCTGCTCGTGGATGGCCAGGTGCAGCGACAGGTGCAGGAAGGGGTTCATTTCTCCGCCTTCCGGTACCCATTCCTTTTCCACGGCCGCATTGGCATCGCTCAGCATCGCCTGGTACTCCGGATGGCGGGCGGCGATGTCGGCGGCCGTGACCTCGGCGCCGACCAGCGGCAGGCGTTCGATGTGCTTCTTCCAGGCGTCGCAGAAAAAGCGGCGAACCTGATCGCGGGAGGGATTAAACATGGATGCTTTCGAATAACAGGGTGAGTACGGTGTTGTGGAACAGGCGGTTTTGCCCGCCTTGCGGAATGATCTGCCCGGTACCATAAGCGCCGAGCAAGGGAGTGTTGGGAAAAGTCTCCCGAAAGGCCTGCAGATCGTGGTCATCGTCGCCGTAAAACAGTGGTCCGCGACCGATGCAGGAGAACATCAGTCCGAAATCCGGCGGTTTATCGGCGTCAGCCACGGCCTTCAGCGTCCGGCGCATCTCATGCTCGGCGGCCAGTGGTTGGCGGATCGCCCAAGTAATTGTCTCGCCGTCATTCAAGGTATCGGCCAAGGTCAGCGAGCCGTCTCCATTGACTGACAGGATGGCAATGCCAGGTTCGTCCAGTTGGCGCAGGATGGCGATCTGGTGCAGCGGCGGGCGCTCGCGCAATTCCGGCGGCAGGGCGCGATAAAGGCTGTCAACCGCCCGATGGCCTCCGACGCGTCCCAATTCATAGCCATGGCAATGCTCGACAGGCAACGGCTCGCTCAACAGACGCAGGCCGCTGGAACGGGCCATCCGAACATTCAGGCCGGGCAGATGGCACTCAGCACAACCGTTGCTCGCGGCTCGGCCATTCGTCCAGGTGACGGCATCGGCATCGAGCATCCCGGCCCGAGGGGTATCTTCCTGCCAGTCAAAAGGGAGGCAGCCATGGCCGCTGAAGGAAAGGGTTGGTGATTCGGTCGCCGTACGCTTGTCTGGTGAGGTATAGACGAGCGCTGCTGCCGCCGGCTGGTCCAGTTGCCAGCCGTGCTCGGTAAACAGACCGCCCGTCGTGCAGCCGCTGACCGAGAGGGTGCCGGCAGCGCGTGCCGCGGCAAGAATTGAGGGTTGCGGACTGCGGATGAAATCGCGGGTCAGCAAGAGAATGACCGTATCTGCCCGTTGCAGTCCGGCTGCCTCCAAGGCGGTCTGAACGGCATCGCGGGCCAGCTCGGGTACAGGCCGGTGCCCGGTGACCAGGCCGGTGGCCACTTTCATACCGTCTTGCCGCGAAAGCTGCAGAGATCAAGGACCACGCAGCGGCTGCATTCCGGTTTGCGGGCCTTGCAAATGTAGCGCCCATGCAGGATCAGCCAGTGGTGGGCATCCTTTTTGAATTCGTCCGGCGTGACACGCAGCAGCTTCTGCTCGACCTCCTGCACGGTCTTCCCCGGTGCCAGACCGGTGCGGTTGCCGAGACGGAAGATATGGGTATCGACGGCGATGGTCGGGTGGCCAAAAGCCGTGTTGAGGACGACATTGGCGGTTTTCCGGCCGACGCCGGGCAGGGCTTCGAGAGCCTCACGATCATCGGGTACCTCTCCACCATGTTGCTCGACGAGCATGCGGCAGGTCGCCATGACATTTTTTGCCTTGGTCCGGAACAGGCCAATGGTCTTGATGTATTCCGTCAGTCCTTCTTCACCCAGGGCCAGCATGGCTTCCGGCGTCGGCGCCACCGGGAACAGCCGCAGCGTCGCCTTGTTGACGCCGACATCGGTGGCCTGGGCCGACAGAATGACGGCAATCAGCAACTGAAAAGGCGTGGCGTAATGCAGTTCTGTCGTCGGTGCAGGGTTGGCATCACGCAGGCGGCTGTAGAACTGTTCGATGTTGGCTTTTTTCACGGAGTAGATAGAAAGATGGGTTGTCAGGTGCCGTTGAATACGCGATATTGCAGAAAACAAAATTCTACCTGACAGAGAAGGCGGGGACCTTATGACGCAGACAACAGAAGGCAATTGCATTGCCCTGACACACCTGGTCGAAGGTAATCCTGTGGCGACGATCGTTATCGACGCCCAGCATCGAGTGACCCACTGGAATCGAGCCTGTGCCGTGCTGACCGGGGTGTCGGCAGAGGACATGATTGGCCGTTCCGAACAGTGGCGCGCATTTTACGATTCGGCTCGTCCGATTCTTGCCGATTTCGTGGTGGATGGCGTCAACGATGCCGAGGTCGATCAATATTATGATGGCAAATCGCGGCGTTCGGCCCTGATTCCGGATGCTTTCGAGGCCGAGGATTTTTTCCCGGCTTTCGGGCATGGGGGACGCTGGCTGTTTTTCACGGCAGCCGCGATCCGTAATGCCGATGGTGAGGTCATCGGGGCAATCGAAACCCTGCAGGATGTGACTGAGCGGCGCCTCGCCGAAGCTGCTCTGCGCGAAAATGAGGCCTATCTGGCGCAAATCGTCGATGGTTCTTCGGTGGCAATGCTGGTCATTGATGCGCAGCATCGGGTGACTCACTGGAACAGGGCATGCGAGATGTTGACCGGTACCTTGGCCAAGGATGTCATTGGTACTGGCAACCAGTGGCAAAGCTTTTACGCCTCAAAGCGTCCGATCATGGCTGATCTGATCATCGACGACGCCAGGGAAAATGCCGTCGATCGCTTGTATCACGGGCGCTTTCGGCCATCGCCGCTGATTCTTGGCGGTTACGAAGCCGAAGATTTCTTTCCGCATTTCGGAGAGAGCGGCCGCTGGTTGTTCTTTACGGCAGCGCCCCTGCGCAATGGCGCCGGCCAGGTGATCGGCGCCATCGAAACACTGCAGGATGTGACCGAGCGCCGGCGGGCCGAAGAGGCCTTGCGTGAAAGTGAAGAGCGCTATCGTTCCCTGAGCCAGACAGACTCGCTGACCGGCTTGTTCAACTCACGCCATCTGCACGAGCAGCTCCCCAACGAATTGGAGCGGGCTGGGCGCTATGGGCGACCCCTGTCGCTACTGGTGCTCGACTGCGATAACTTCAAGTGCGTCAATGACCGCTACGGCCATCTGGGGGGGGACAAGGTATTGCAGAGTTTGGCCACGGCCATCGGGCATTGCCTGCGCCGGTCGGATTTTGCATTTCGCTATGGTGGTGAGGAGTTTGTCGTTTTGTTGCCGGAAACCGCTATCCAGGCGGCTTTGGCGATTGCCGAGCGTCTGCGCAGCCTGTTTGCCAGCATTGAAACGCCCGCTCCCTCAGGCGATGCCATTCGCTGTACTGTCAGTATCGGGGTAGCTGAATGCGTGCCCGGCGAGGGCGAGGCATCGCTGGTCCGGCGAGCTGACGAAGCATGCTATATGGCCAAGGCGCGCGGCAAGAACTGCGTCGTCATGGCTGGCTTAAGCGGCTGATCGGGTGCCGGTCTTCAGGTGTTGCAGCGAGATTTTTTGAGCATCAGTGGCCGTGCCTGCATCCAGCGTGCGTGCCCGTAACTGGCCGCAGCCACCATCGACATCCTGTCCGGCCGAGTTGCGTACCGTAGTCCTGATCCCTTTGGCATGCAGGTATTTGGTCAGCGTGGTGATGCGCTCGAGTGACGGGCGGCGATAATCCAGTGTAGCCGTCGCGTTGTAAGGGATCAGATTCATGATCGCATACTTCCCCGTGAGCAGCCGGACGATGCCGTCCATTTCTTCGATGCTGTCGTTGATGCCATCGATCAGCGTCCATTGGTACTGGATCGGATAGCCGGTCGTTCGCGCGTAATGCTCAGCCAGTTCAACCAGTTCGGTCGGGTCGATGTGGGGAGCCTTGGGCAGCAGTTCGGCCCGCAATTCGGCTCGGGTTGAATGCAGCGAAAGGGCAAGCGCCGGGATGACACGTTGTTGCGGCAATCGGTCAAAAACCCGGCGGTCACCCACCGTTGAAAAAACCAGATTCTTGTGACCGATTCCGCCGTAGGTGCCCAGCGTATCGATCGCCTCAAGCACGTTGTCCATGTTGTGCGAGGGCTCGCCCATGCCCATGAACACAACACGCGTCACTTTGCGTCGGCCTCGACCGAGAACTACCTGCGCTACCATTTCAGCGCTGCTGACCTGACGGAGCAGGCCGTCTCGGCCGGTCATGCAGAACGTACAGCCAACGGCGCAGCCGATCTGGGTTGAAATACACAGGCCATCACGTGGCAGCAGCACGCTTTCAACGGTTTGACCATCCGCCAGTTCAACCAGCAGGCGTGATGAACCATCTTCACCCGGATGTTCCGAGCGGATGCGAGCCAGTGCCGAGAGCTCTTCTTGCAGGGCGGGGAGCGCCGTGCGCAGGGCCTGCGGCAGAAAATTCTCGGGCTGGTGGCGGCGAGCCCCGGATTCAAGCGGCTTGGCCTGAGTCCAGGCGCGCAGTACCCGGTCGATGTGGCAATCCTTGGCGCCGGTGGCGCGCATGGATTGGCGGATGGTTTCGAGTCGCATGCGGGCGTTTTCCTCAGGCCCGCAATGGGCTGCGCTGGGTGATTAGTGGCAGCCGCCGGCAGCAACGGGGGCGGGGGGCGGTAACTGGGCTCGCTGGGCGGCGCGGGCTTCAACCCAATTCTTCCAGGCAACCAGGCAACCCAGGCAGATAAAGGCGCCGGGGGGAAGAATGGCGACCAGGAAACCCGGGTAGTCGGCCGGCAGGATCTGCAGTGCCGAGGTGCCGGGAATGACCAGTTCGATACCGCCGAGCACGGTGCCGGCCCCGATGAACTCGCGGATACCGCCGAGCAGGCCCAGGGTCCAGATCATGCCAACGCCCATCATCGCGCCGTCAAGGGCCGAGCCGAGCGGGCTGTTCTTGGCGGCAAAGGCCTCGATGCGACCCAGCACGAGGCAATTGGTGATGATCAGCGGAATGAAGATGCCGAGGATCAAGTACAGGTCGTGCATGTAGGCGTTCATGCCGAGGTCGATGACGGTGACGACGGCTGCAGCGACCAGGATGAACACCGGGATACGGATTTCGTAGGGAATGAAATTGCGCAAGCAGGCGACGAAGAAATTGGAGAACGCCATGACCAGCAGTGTGGCGAAGGACAGCATGACGCCATTGACCAGCGTGGTCGTAATGGCCAGCAGCGGACACATGCCGAGAATCTGGACCAGGCTGCTGTTCTGCTTCCAGACTCCGTTGAGGGAAATCTGCTTGATTTCGCTGAGCGTGATCAACATGGCTCTACTCCTTGGCGCTCTTCGGCGCGAACAGGCGTTCGCGGTTTTCGGTAGCGAACTTTACGGCTTTGTACACGGCCTTGGTCACGGCGCGCGGCGTGACGGTGGCACCGGCGATGGAGTCGAAGTGTCCTCCATCCTTCTTGACCTTCCATTCGTTGGCGGTCGGCATCTTTTCGATGGACAGGCCGTTGAACTGGGTAATCCATGGCCGGGTCTTGTTCTTGTCCTTCTTGGGTTCGATATAGTCACCCAGTCCCGGGGTTTCCTTGTGCAGGGTGACACGAACACCAGCGACTTCACCATTGGCGCGAATGGCCAGCAGCATGCGAATCTTGCCGGCATAACCATCCGGGGCGACGGCTTCCAGCACCAACGTGGAAGGCTCGCCCTTGAGACGTGCCCGATAGATGGTGGATTCGTCCTCCTGACCCAGCTCCGGGGTGGCCGGCAGGGTCAGGGTATCCGCCAGTAATTCGTTGTCGTACAGATCGTTCGGCAAGACCTCGTTGATCGTCCGCATCTTTTCTTCAGCCGCCGACGCATCAATGGCGGGCTTGGTCATGGTGTAGACGACGGCCAGCGCAGCGGTGAAAGCGGCGACGAACAAAACCAGAATGACCGACGTGCGCGTGGCCATGCCGGTGGCAGTGGGTTCCTTGATCGTTACCATGTCACTGGTCCTTCATGCCGAATACGGGAGGCTGGGTGTACATGTCGATCAACGGTACGCAGATATTGAAAAGCAGTACGGCGAATGCAACGCCATCGGGATAGCCGCCGAAGACACGGATCAGGTAGGCGAGCAGGCCGATACCGGCGGCGAAGAGCAGCTTGCCGCGCGGCGTTGTCGCACCGGTAACCGGGTCGGTGACAATGAAGAAGGCGCCGAGCATGCTGCCGCCACTGAGTAGGTGGAACAGTGGGCTGGCATAAGTGGCCGGTTGCCAGAGCCAGAGAGCGCCTGAGATGACGACCATGCCAGCGATGAAGGCGGTTGGCATGTGCCAGGTAATGACGCGCTGCTGAATCAGCCACACGCCGCCGAGCAGGTAGGCGAGGGCAACCCATTCCCAGCCACGACCGGCAACCAGACCAAAAACCTCCGGGTTGGCCAGGATGCTGGAAACAGATGTGGAATGCGAGTCTCCGGCCAGCATCAGCGCCGTCTTCATGGCGTCCAGTGGTGTTGCCGAGGTGAGGCCGTCAAGCCGGGGGGCAAGACCAAAAATGACTTGCAGCTGGCTGGAAAAATGGCCGTCGGTGCCGGGCCATTGCGACATCAGCGCCGGGAAGGAAACAATGGATACGGCAAAGGCAATCATTGCCGGGTTGAACGGGTTTTGCCCGAGGCCGCCGTAAAGTTGTTTGGCGATTACGATGGCGAACAGGGTCGCTGTCACCGTCAACCACCAGGGAACCAGCGGTGGGAAGGTCAGCGTAATCAGCCAGGCAGTCACTACCGCCGAGAGATCGGGCAGAAAGAGGCCGAGCGGACGGCGACGCACTTTGAGCATGAGCGCTTCGCCAACAAGCGCCGTGATCGTAGTCAAGGCGAGATGAATCAGGATGGCCGGGCCGAATAGCCAGACGTAAGCCGCAATGCCCGGCAGCAGGGCAAGCAGGACCTTGAGCATGACCCGCTGGACAGAAGCTTCCTTGAGCAGGTAGGGGGAGGTGTTGAATTCCATGATTTAGCTGTTCTTCTCGCCGTCCGGGGCTGCATTGGCCATAACGGCCTGGTTCTGGCGCGCATCGATTTCGGCAATTTCCTGCTCGACAGCAGGGGGCAAGTGATCGACATTTTTCGGTTGGGCTGCGGCGCGCTGGGCTTTAGCCCGTTCCATGGCGGCTTCGATGGTTGCCCTTTTTGCAGCATCCGCGGCGCTAGGGGCGTCAGGAGCTGGCTCAGCGACAGTCGTTTCAGGCGCATTGGCTGCGGCAAGGGCTTCAGCCGCCTTTTTGGCGGCCTGGGCAGCGGCTGCCTTGGCCAGCTTTTCGGCTTTCTCGGCTTTTTCCCGCTCTTCGCGCAGTTGCTTGAATTCGAAACGGTTCTTGGCACCTTCGGCCGCCTGGCTTTCCCGTTCGCGCGCCCAGATTTCACTCTTGGCAAAGCGGAAATACTGGACGAGCGGGATGCGTGAGGGGCAGACGAACGAGCAGCAACCGCATTCGATGCAGTCGAAGATGGCGTATTCCTGGGTCTTGCCGAAATTCTTGGCGCGGGAGAACCAGTACATTTCGAAAGGCTGCAGTTCGTGCGGGCAGGCCCGGGCGCATTCGCCGCAGCGGATGCACGGCATCTCGGGCGGTTTGGGCGGGAACAGAGTTGGCGAATGGGCGATCAGGCAATTGGTTGCCTTGACCACCGGCGCCTTGGTGTCAGGCACCAGGAAGCCCATCATCGGGCCACCCATGATGATGCCATCGGTGTCCGGTTTGGGCTGGCCGATACGGAGCAGTTCGTCCATCGGCGTACCGATCAGCACTTCCCAGTTGCGCGGTTCGCCGACATTGCCGGTGATCGTGACCAGCCGGGAGATGACCGGTTCGCCATGGGCGAGAGCACGCCAGGCCGTATAGGCGGTGGCGACGTTGAAGCACTGGACGCCGAGATCAGTCGAACGCTTGGAGGCCGGCACTTCCTTGCCAGTCAGAACGCGGATCAGCTGCTTGGCGCCACCGGCCGGGTAACGGGTCGGGACGACGACGACTTCGAATTCCTTGAACGCTTCGCCTAGCGCCTTGATGGCCGCCGTCATGGCGGCTGCGGCTTCCGGCTTGTTGTCCTCGATGCCGATTAGCACCTTCTTCGGCCGCAGCAGGTCGCGGAAAACGCCGGCGCCACGCACGACTTCCTCGGCGCGTTCGCGCATCAGCAGGTCGTCGCAGGTGATATAGGGCTCACATTCGGCCCCGTTGATCACCATTTCCTCCATCGGCACAGTCTTCGATGCGGTCAGCTTGCCGTGGGTCGGGAAAACGGCGCCACCCAGACCGACGACGCCGGCCTCGCGCAGCAGTTCGCGCACAGCTTCGGGTTCCAGTGAGGCGTAATCGACCGGCTGGCGGTCGATCCAGCGATCCTCGCCATCCGGTTCAATAACCACGGTCGCCGCAGTCAGGCCGGACGGATGGGCGGCCGGATAGAGGCCGACCTCGATCACCGTGCCGGAAGTCGGGGCGTGGACAGCCGCCGAAATCCAGCCATCGGCTTCACCGATTTTCTGGCCCTTGAGTACCTTGTCACCCACCTCGACGATGGGACGCGGCGTGCCACCAATACTCTGGTGCAGCGGAACGGCCAGGCGGGAAGGCAGCGGTGCCGTGGCAATCGGCAAGGTGACGGACTGAACCTTGTTGGTGGCTGGTTTGACGCCACCCTTGAACTTGAATAATTGCAGCATCAGGCAGCTTTCCTGATCTCGGTAACCGGGTATTTCCATTTCCAGTTATCCACGGTTTCCGGGATGGTGACCATGGCAATGCATTCGACCGGGCAGGGCGGCAGGCAGAGTTCGCAGCCGGTACATTGCTGGGCGATGATGATGTGCAGCTGCTTGGCCGCGCCGACGATGGCATCGACCGGGCAGGCCTGGATGCACAGCGTGCAGCCGATGCAGGTGTTTTCGTCGATGACCGCCACTTGTTTTGGTTTTTCTTCGGCGTTCAGCGCCTTGACTTCACGCCCGAGCAGATCAGCCAGCTTGCGGACACCTTCTTCGCCACCGGGAGGGCAAAGATTGATGTCGGCCTCGCCCTTGGCGATGGCTTCGGCGTAGGGATGGCAGCCGGGGAATCCGCATTGACCGCACTGGGTCTGAGGCAGCAGGCCTTCGATTTTTTCGACCAGCGGATTGCCATGGACCTTGAATTTGATCGAGGCAAAGCCAAGGGCGGCACCGAGAATGATGGCCCCGAGGGCCATGATGGCTAGGGCGCTGATCATTGGTATTTATCCAGTCCGGCGAAGCCCATGAAGGCCAGCGACATCAAGCCGCCGGTGACGAGGGCGATGGCGGTGCCCTTGAAATAGGTCGGGACGTCGGCGCCCTCGATACGTTCGCGCAGGCCGGCAAAAAGGATCAGGGCGAGCGAGAAGCCGACGGAGCTGCCGGCGCCGAAGAGCAGTGATTCGACGAAATCGTACTTGGCGCCCAGCGCCAGCAAGGGCACACCGAGTACGGCGCAGTTGGTGGTGATCAGTGGCAGGTAGATGCCGAGCGTCTGATGTAGCATCGGACTGGTCTTCTGGATGACCAGTTCGGTCAGCTGGACAAAGGCGGCGATGGTGACGATGAAGGCGATGATGCGCAGATACATCAGGTCAAACGGCATCAGCAGGTAGTGGTCGATGATCCAGCTGGCCCCCGTGCCCACGGTGAGCACGAACGTCGTAGCGGCGCCCATGCCGTAGGCTGTTTCCAGCTTTTTGGACACGCCCATGAAGGGGCAAAGGCCGAGAATTCTGACCAACACCACATTGTTGACCAGCACCGTGCCGATGAGGATGAATATATAGTGGCTCATAGTTTTAACCAGCTTGAGGTGCGAATTATCGGGCTTTGTTGCAGTGCAAACAACCGCGTAGATCGAATGGGCTTATACGGATTTCCGCATGACGTGGGCCAGTGTTTCTGCTACCTCGCTGACCAGATCCGGGCCACGGTAGATGAAACCGCTGTAGAACTGCACCAGGCTTGCGCCGGCACGGATTTTCTCGGCCGCGTCTTCGCCGCCCATGATGCCGCCGACACCGATGATCGGCAGTTCTCCGGCCAGGGCGATCGATAGTTTTTTCTGCACGGCCGTTGATTTCTCGAAGACCGGCTTGCCCGACAGGCCGCCTGTTTCTGTGGCATTCGGCATGCCTTCGACGCCTTCGCGCGACAGCGTGGTGTTGGTGGCGATGACCGCATCGAAGCGATGGCGGCGCAGCGCGTCGGCGATGGCGGTGATCTGCTCGTCGTCGAGATCGGGGGCGATCTTCAGGGCCATCGGCACGTACTTGCCGTATTGCTCGGCCAGTTGCAGCTGTTTTGCTTTCAGTTGTGCCAGCAGGTCATCGAGCGCCTCATCCTTCTGCAATTCGCGCAGGTTCTTGGTGTTCGGCGACGAGATGTTGACCGTCACGTAGCTGGCGTCGTTGTAGACCTTGTCGAGGCAGATCAGGTAATCGTCGGCGGCCTTCTCGATCGGCGTCGTGGCGTTCTTGCCGATGTTGATGCCGAGGATGCCGCCCTTTTTCGGGAACTCGGCGGCGCGGACGTTTTCCAGCAATTTGTCGACGCCGGCGTTGTTGAAGCCCATCCGGTTGATGATGCCTTGCGCTTCCGGGATGCGGAACAGGCGCGGCTTCGGGTTGCCATCCTGCGGGCGCGGCGTGATCGTGCCGATTTCGATGAAGCCGAAGCCGAGCTTGGCCAGGCCATCGATGTGATCGCCGTTCTTGTCCAGACCGGCGGCCAGGCCGACCGGATTGGGAAATTTGAGGCCCATGACTTCGACCGGGCAGGCGGCGACAGGCTTGGCGACGGCGCAGGCGAGACCGGCGGCGTTCATCAGATCGATGCCCTTCATACCGATACCGTGGGCGGTTTCAGCGTCGAGGGAGAAGAAGAATTTGCGGATCAGGGGATATAGCATGATGGGGCAGCATTTTACCGCATTGCGTCAGCGCTTGCCCGGCATCCTTTGAGCGCCGGTGATGGTGTTGCTCCGGTGCCTTGATTTAAAGTCTGAAACAAACTGTAACGACTGATTTTGCACGGTGAGGCTAAACTTCCGCCCATGCGATTTTTACCTTGCTTTTTCCTGTTGAGCGCCAGCTGTCTGTCAGCATGGGCCGGCGGGCTCAATGATCCGTTCGCTACCGATGCCATGGTGCCGCTCAAGCCATCGCCAGCGTTGTCGGCTCGGGTCGGCGAGGCGCCGTGCGCAACGGCATTGCCGGCCAGTGCGCTGACGGCCGTCGATGCCGTCGATCTGGCCCTGTGCAATCACCCGCAGACGCGGGAAGTCTGGGCTGCGGCCCGGGCGCAGGCGGCACTGGTTGGCGTGGCGAAGGCGGGTTGGTTGCCGACGCTCACCGGGACTGCGGGTTTAACCCGTTTCGAATATGAAAACAGCGCCTATACCCGGAATACGGCGGCGCTGACCCTCTCCTGGCTGCTCTATGATTTCGGCCAGCGTTCAGCCAATGTCGAGAATGCACAGCAACTGTTGAACGCCGCTGCGGCCACTCAGGATGCGACCGTGCAGAGCTTGTTCCTGGCCGCATTGCAGAGCTATTACTCGGCGCAGGCGACGCAGGCGGCGGTGGTTTCTGCCCTTGAGGCCGAGCGTTCGGCGCGCGAGAGCTATCAGGCGGCCGATGCTCGCTATGGTGTTGGCGTCGCGACGCCGGCTGACCGTTTGCAGGCGCAGACGGCTTTTTCACAGGCCACGCTGAACCGTATTCGGGCCGAAGGGGATGTCCGCAATGCCTTGGGCACGCTGGCCAATGCGCTGGGTTTTGAGGCCCAGCTAAGGATCGTCCTGGCAGAATTGCCGGCGGTGCCAGCCGGGGTGGTTTTTCAGAAGGAAGTTGATGCGCTGATTGCCGAGGCACAGACCCGGCGACCGGACTTGCGGGCCGCCGAGGCCCAGCTCAAGGCTGCGGAGGCCAGCATCGATCTGGCTCGCGCCCAGGGGCGGCCGACCATTTCGCTGGGGGCTGGGCCAAGCTGGCAGGATTCGGCTGGCGTGATCACGCAGGGCGGCAGCGTCGGGCTGACCTTGAGCGTTCCGATCTTTTCCGGCTTCGATACCACCTATCGGGTGCGCTCGGCGTCGGCGCAGGCCGATGTCCGGACCGCCCAGCGCGACCGGATCCGGAACCAGATCGCGCTTGACGTCTGGAAGGCCTACCAAAGCCTGACGACCGCAACCCAAAGCCTGAAGACGACGGCTGACCTGGTGGCCAGTGCCGAGCAGTCGGCGCAGGTTGCGCTCGGCCGCTACAAGGCCGGTGTCGGCACGGTACTCGACTTGCTGTCGGCGCAAAGTGCGCTGGCCAGTGCACGTCTGCAGCGCATCCAGGCACAACTGGACTGGAATGTTTATCGCGCCACGCTGGCCCAGGCCATAGGCGCACTTGATTACACGCTGCTGCAACCGGTAGCGGAAGGAAGACCATGAAACATATCGGGAAGATTCTGATTGGGGGGGCTGTGGCGGTGGCCCTGGCTGGCGGCGGCATCTGGTATTCCCAGCAGCGCTCCGCCCAGAATCCTGAGCAGCGTTACAAGCTGACCAACATCGAGAAGGGGGATGTGACGCAGACGGTTTCTGCCAATGGAACCCTGAATCCGCTCGTTTTGGTGAATGTGGGTACGCAGGTTTCCGGGACGGTGAAGAAACTTTACGTCGATTTCAATGACAAGGTCAGCGCCGGGCAAAAGCTGGTCGAGCTCGATCAGTCGCTGTTGCAGACGATCGTGCGGCAAAGCCAGGCGAACGTCGTTAACTTGCAGTCCTCGCTTGATCTGGCCAAGGCAAACGAAGCCCGGATGAGATCCTTGCTGGCCAAGGAATATGTCTCCCGGCAGGATTACGATGTGGCGCTGCAAGGCTTGAAATCGGCCCAGGCTCAGCTGGTTCAGGCCAAAGCGGCAGCGGATAAGGATCAGGTTAACCTGGGTTATTCGGTCATTACCTCCCCGGTGTCCGGCGTGGTCGTGGCAAGGCTGGTCGATATTGGCCAGACGGTGGCCGCCAGCTTCCAGACCCCGGTGCTGATCCAGATCGCCCAGGATCTTTCCAAGATGGCGATTGATACCAGCTTCGCCGAGGCCGACATCGGTAATATCAAGGAGAAATTGCCGGTTCGTTTTACGGTTGATGCCTTCCCCAATCGAAATTTCCACGGCGAGGTGCAGCAAATCCGCCTGAACCCGACCAATCAGCAGAACGTGGTCACCTACAACGTTCGCATCCGGGTGGATAACCCCGATCTGACGCTGCTGCCGGGCATGACGGCCTACGTCAATATCGGTGTGCAGAAGCGTGAAGGTGCGCTGTTAGTGCCGAATGCCGCCCTGCGCTTCAAGCCGGCCGATGCTCCTGACAAGAAAGCGGGAAATGCTCAGAAACCGGCCTCGAACGGTGGCGTGCCAAGTGCTGGGGGCGGTTCCGATGCCTCCGCGGCGAAGGGACAGGGGCCTGGCAAGGGCAAGAAACGGGACGGTCAGAGCGGAACGGTTTACGTGCTGTCGGGTAATGAAATGAAGCCGGTCAGTATTCAGCTGGGTATTACCGACAATCGCAGCACCGAAGTGATCGGTGGTGATCTCAAGGAAGGCGACCGCGTGGTCACCGGTGAAAACACCAATGGTGTCAAGCCGCCGTCCAGCGTTGGCATGCGGATGTTCTGATGACGGATGCAGTCATCCGGGTCGTCGGCCTGGGCAAGTCATATGAAACAGCGGCCGGGCTGTTTCCGGCCCTGAAGGGTGTCGATCTCGCGATCCAGCCAGGCGAATACCTGGCCATCATGGGGCCGTCCGGCTCAGGCAAGTCGACATTCATGAACCTGCTCGGTTGTCTTGATACCCCGACCGTCGGCGACTATTTCCTGGCCGGCGAAAATGTCGCGCACATGGACAAGGATGCGCTGGCCATCTTGCGTAACCGGACGCTGGGTTTCGTCTTTCAGGGTTTCAACCTGTTGCCGCGCATGAGTCTGCAGGACAACGTTGCCCTGCCGCTGGTCTATGCCGGTTTCGATAAGGAAACACGGCGAGCCAAGGCGCGTGAACTGCTCGGCAAGGTCGGTCTGAGCCAGTATGCCGATTCGCTGCCGAACCGGATTTCCGGTGGCCAGCAGCAGCGCGTGGCGATTGCCCGGGCGCTGGTCAACGAACCGCGCCTGATTCTGGCGGATGAGCCAACTGGCAATCTGGACAGCCATACCAGCGAAGAAATCATGAAGCTGTTCGATGAGCTGAATCGTGAAGGCATCACCATCGTGCTGGTCACTCACGAACAGGATATTGCCGAGCATGCCAAGCGGCAGGTCAAGTTTCTCGACGGGCAGGTCGTCAGCGATCACCTGACGGAAAGACAGGGGCTGCCATGCTGAAAGCCATGCTCGGCGAAGCCTGGCTGGCGATGGGGGCCAACCGCCTGCGCACAGCGCTGACCATGCTCGGCATGGTGATCGGCGTCGGTGCCGTGGTCATCATGATGGCCATCGGGCAGGGCGCCCAGTACGCCGTGCAGCAGACGATCAGCACCATGGGGTCGAATCTCTACATCGTGCTCTCCGGCTCCTTTACCACCTCCGGCGTGCGCAGCGGTTCGGCCGGCGGGCCAACGCTGAATGTGGCCGATGCCGATGCAATCTCCGAACTGGATGGGGTGACCAATGTGGCGCCGACCCATCAGGGCACGCGGCAACTGGTCTATGGCTCGCAAAACTGGAGTTCGACGGTGGTCGGCACGACGCCTTCCTATCTCGAGGCGCGGGCATGGAGCATCGTCAATGGTGCCGGCTTCGGGGATTCGGACGTCCGCTCCTCAACGCGGGTGGCGATCATCGGCAAGACGGTGGCCGAGAATCTGTTCGGGGCTGACGACCCGGTGGGCAAGACCATGCGCATTCAGCAGAACCCGTTCATCGTGATCGGCGTACTGGGCAGCAAGGGCCAAAACCTGGATGGGCGCGACCAGGACGATACCGTGATCATTCCGCTGACCACCGCGCAGCGCAAGGTGTTTGGTACGCCTTTCCTCGGTTCGGTGCGGATGATCATGGTGCAGGCGGAATCCGCCGATGCGATGGCCAAGGTCGAATCCGGCATGACGGCGCTGCTTCGCCAGCGCCACCGCTTGCGCGAAGGCATGCCGGATGACTTTTTCATGCGCAATCTCTCTGCTGCGGCCGAGTCCGAGGCAGCGACCACGCGGACCATGTCCATTCTGCTTGGTGCGATTGCCTCGATTTCGCTGCTCGTTGGCGGGATCGGCATCATGAACATCATGCTTGTCTCGGTGACCGAACGGACACGGGAAATCGGCATTCGCATGGCCATTGGTGCCCGCCAGAAAGACATTCTCAGTCAATTCCTGCTCGAGGCGGTGATGATCTCCTTTGCCGGTTGTCTGCTCGGGCTGGTGCTGGGGCTCGGGATTGCCTTGGGTATCAACGCCTTTACCGGCATGGTCATCGTCATCTCCGGCAGTGCGGCGCTGGTCGCGTTTGCCGTGGCAGCAACGGTCGGCATCTTCTTCGGCTGGTATCCGGCCCGCAAGGCGGCGCGCCTCGACCCGATCGAGGCCTTGCGCTACCAATGAAGACCACCCGTCGCCAGTTTCTGTTTGCTGCCGGGCTGATGCCGCTGGTCGGCAGCACTCGGGCAGCGAATCGCCGCGTCGTGGTCGTCGGTGGCGGCTGGGGCGGATTGTCGGCCGCCCGCCACCTGCGCGCCCTGGCGCCCGATCTCGAAGTCGTGCTGATCGATCGCCAGCCGGCCTTCGTTTCTTTCGCCCTGAGCAATCGCTGGCTGGTCGACGCGGCGGCACAGGGGCCGGAACGTCATGACTACGCGACGCTTGCCGCACGTTGGGGTTACCGCTTCCTACAGGCGGAGGTGAGCAGCATCGATCGCTCGGCGGGCATCGTGATCGCCGGCAATGAGCGGCTGTCCTATGACTGGCTGGTTATTGCGCCGGGTATCCGGGAGAACTACGCCGCCTGGCAGCTTGAGGATCCGGCAATGATCGCCGAACTGCGCCGTCGCCATGGCGGGGCCATGGTGAACGGTGCCGACCTGCCAGCCTTGAAGCAGCGGCTGGCCAGCTTCAAGGGGGGGGATCTGCTGATGAGCATTCCACCCGCGCCTTATCGCTGCCCGCCGGCGCCTTACGAGCGGGCGATGCTGATTGCCTGGTGGCTGAAGACCCGGAAAATTCCAGGCAAGTTGATCATCGTCGATCCGAATCCGATCATGCCGGCCTTCCGTTCGATTTTGCTCGATCGCTTCAAGGACCAGGTCACCTACTTCGATCACGCGAAGATTCACCAAATCGATCCGGCGCGCCAGACGGTGAGTACCGAAATCGACGACATCCATTTCGATGCAGCCCTGCTTTGCCCTCCGCAGCAGGCAGCCGACCTGATCTGGCAGGCCGGACTGATCCGCAACGAAGAAGGCGGGCGGCCGAGTGGCTGGGCCGCACAGGGCGCGATTGATTTCCGCAGCTCGGCTGACGAACGGGTGTTCATCATTGGCGACTCGAGCGGCATGGTGTCGCCGGCCTTCGGGCTCTATCCCAAGACCGGGCACGTCGCCAACCGAATGGGGCTGGCGGTGGCCCAACAGATCGCCACGCAGGCCACCGGCCGTGAATTCCCGCCCCTGTTGCCGGAGAGCGTTTGCCACGTGCTGAGCAATGTCGAGCCAGACGAACAAACGCTGATCGAGACCAGCTACCGCCAGCGCGGCGATGGTTTCCTGCTGCAACAGGTCAAGCAGACGCGCAACCCCAATCCGGGCGGTGAAGATATCGTCTGGGCCGAGGCGATGTATCGGGATTTCCTGAGGCCATGAGTGACTTTTCGGCCAGGGTATCGGCGATCGGGAATTGCCGCACGAACATCGGCCAATGACTGCCCCTTCCTTGTCCGCTGAGGATTTGTTCTACGAAGGCACCCGGCTGATGGGACTGGGGGATGTTGAAAATTCGGAGCGAGCTTTTCGGGCGGCAATCGCTGAGGCGCCGGAGCTGGGCGAAGCACACGCCAATCTGGGACTGCTGCTTGAAAGCGACGGTCGTACCCAGGAGGCGGAAGCGAGCTACCGCCGGGCACTTGAATTGGCCCCTGGGCTAAGTCAGATACACATCAATCTTGGCGCCATGCTGGCCTCCCAAAGGCGTTTTGCCGAAGCGGAAAACGCCTACCGGGAGGCATTGGCCGTGAATCCCGAGTCGCACATGGCCTGGTCCAATCTGGGCGTGCTATTGGCTTGTCTGAAACGGGAAGCAGAGTCAGAGCAGTGTTATCGCACGGCGATGGCGCTGGCGCCTGAATATCGGAATGCCTCGTTCAACCTGGCTTACCTGTTATTGCGCCAGGGGCGCTACGCCGAGGGCTGGCTTTGTCTGGAAACAAGAGACTGGTATCAAGCGCTGGACAAACATTTGGGCATTCCGCGTTGGCAGGGGGAGCCTCTTGCCGGCAAGTCGTTTCTGATTGGTCTGGAGGCTGGGCACGGCGACATGATTCAGTTCTGCCGCTACGCCCGGCAACTGAAAGAGCGCGGTGCCGCAAGGGTTTCCGTGCTTTGCCATCCTGCCCTGAAAAATCTGTTTGATCACTTTGACGGTATAGATGATGCCATTGCGGTGGGTGACCCCTATCCGGATCGCGCCTGGGATTACTGGTCGCCGCCCTTGAGCTTGCCATTTTTTTGTCAGACTCGTCTTGAATCGATTCCCGCCAACTTGCCCTATCTGAGCGCCGATCCGGACAAGACCAGGTACTGGGCATCGCTGATGGCAGATGGTGGAGATGCGGTTCGGGTCGGACTGGTCTGGAAGGGGAATCCTCGCTTTGAGAATGACGCCGAGCGTTCGCTCGGTTCATTTTTTGATCTTGCCCCTTTGGGTGAGGTATCTGGCGTTCGTTTCTTCAGCCTGCAAAAAGGCGCCGGTGAAAACGAAGTCGCGCATTCGTTAGCGCCTTTTCCCGTGCTTGATCTGGGGTCAAGGCTTGTCGACTTTTCGGATACGGCGGCCATTGTGATGAATCTGGATTTGCTGATCACGGTAGATACTGCCGTCGCCCATCTTGCTGGCGCACTTGGTAAACCGGTGTGGGTGATGTTGCCCGACTACAAAACCGACTGGCGATGGTTAAGCGATCGCTCTGACTCTCCCTGGTATCCTGGGGTGATGCGTCTTTTTCGCCAGGAGGCATCAGGAACCTGGGGCAGCGTTATCTCCCGGGTGAAGGGTGCGCTGGAGAACGAATTGAAAAAGCGCCAAATCCATCGCTTTCTCGCCAATAACACCCATGACTAGGTGGCGCCTTGTCAGGTAGCGTCGATCAGAGATTCCAGGCGATACCCAGCCAGGCAACAGTTGCCTGGCGGGTTTCCACGATCGGGCTATGGGCTACTTCATGACCCAGTCGCGTTTGCTGGAGACCAAAGAGGACTGAATAATCCTTGTCCAGTCGGTAGCGGCCATCGAACCCGGCGGTCGCATTGGTTGCGCTGCCTGTGTGAAATGCAGGCCGATCGGGACTCGCCTCAAGCTCATTGACGCCGAAAAAATAGTTGCTGACACGACTGCTCATTCTGTCGATACCGACGAATGCACCTATTTTCCAGGTTTCGTTTTTGACGATTTGACGATACGCATAGAGTCGCGCTGATTCTCCACGGCTGGAATTGGTCAGGTCGGTGAATAGCGAAGCGCTTAGTGAGACAAAGCCCAGATCCCAGTCGAAAGCCGGGCCGCCTTCGATACTTTTGCCTCGCGTGTTCATTCCGACCAGCCTGGCCCCATCTCCGGCCTTGTAGCCGAAACGTGGTTCTATCGCCAAGCCTAGCCCCATTTTTCGATCTTCGCTTCCCCAGAAATAGACGCCGGCACGAAGCGGTTCGATGTACAGGATGTCGCTGTATTCGGCCGAGATGAGGGGAATCAGCCATGCCTGGGTGGCTTTCCCGCCGCTGTAGTGTGGAAAGACAATCGGCCCGGCGCCCACGGCGCCCGTCCAGCCAGCTGCCGGGGCATCCGGCTGGGCCTCGGCAACGGCGAGGGGCGCCAGCGCTAGCGCCAAGACAAAAACAGCAAGTAGCCTTTTCATCATCGGGGCTCGGTCGTCGTGTTTCAATCTATTCGGCGGAATACCAGAACGGCGTTCGTTCCGCCGAAGGCGAACGAGTTGCTGATTGCCGCTTTCAGGTCGGGGGCTGGCGTGCCGGGTTCGGTAACGACGCGAACGCCGCAAGCCGGGTCCTGTTCCGTCATGTTCATGTTCGGTGGCAAGGCGCCCCGCGCAACTGCCAGGGTCGTAATGACGGCTTCGAGTGCGCCGGCGGCGCCGAGCAGATGGCCGTGCATCGATTTGGTCGAGCTGACGGCCAGTTGGTCGATATCATTTCCCCAGACTTGCCGAAGCGCCTCGCACTCGATGACATCGCCGACCAGGGTGGCCGTACCGTGGGCATTGCAGTAGCCGATCTCGGTCGGAGAAAGGCCGCTGTCGCGCAAGGCGGCATGGAGCGCCCGAACCTGTCCGGCCGCATCGGGCTTGGTCAGGTGGGTTGCATCACAAGAGATGCCGCTGCCAGCCAGTTCGGCGTAGATTCTCGCCCCCCGCGCCAGGGCGGAATCCAGCGATTCAATGACCAGAAAGGCGGAGCCTTCGCCAAGGACCAGACCGGAGCGGTCTTTGCTAAACGGCCGACAGGCTTTCGAGGGATCGTCGCCAGTGGGAGAGGCCAGCGTTTGCAGGGCTTGCCAGGCACGAATGACACTGGGCACGAGCAGGGCTTCGCTGCCACCGGCCAACGCATAATCGATCTCGCCCCGGGAAACTGCCTTGGCGGCTTCGGAAATGGCCACTGCTGACGAGGCGCAGGCGATCGAATAGGTAAATACCGGTCCGTGGATGCCTGCCCGCATTGCCACATGGGCGGCCGGTGCATTGGGCATGAAGGCCGGTACGGTCAGCGGCGGGACGCGTCCGGATTCGAGATGGTTGTTGAAAGCCTTTTCGATTGCCGCTGCACCGCCCATGCCGCTTCCGACATAGACGCCACTGTTCTCGTCGAGCGCTGCGAGACCGGCATCCGCTCTGGCCATTTCGGCTGCGGCGACAGCCAGCTGGCTAACCCGATCAACGCCGGCAAGCTGAAGACGATTGAACCAGCTGCTGACATCGAAGGGGCTTCTCGCCACGACGGCCGGGGGGGCGATTTCGTCGTCAGACCAGAGTTCAACGGCCGAGCGGCCAGACATCACGCTCTCGAACACTTGATCCGGTGTGTCGCCGAGAGGCGAAACGAGTCCGAGACCCGTGATGACGACGCGTCGTTTCATGCGATGGCGGCCAGCTTGAGTTCGTCAATCAACGCGGCAAGACCTGCGAGCGTCTTGACGTCAGCCCGGTCATCCGGAAAGTCCAGGTTGAAGTGTTCTTCAATGGCAAACAGCAACTCGGCGAGGGAAAGGGAGTCAAGACCGTAGTCGGCAAGCGGCGCATCGGCCTTCAGTGTCTTTGGCTCGATTCCGAATGAGCTTTTGATCAGTTGTTTGAGTTCTTCAAGTGTGTTCATGGTGACCTCGTAGCAATTGGGTGGGACTCGGTTGGCTCAATGAGCGACTTGAGCCGGTGGCAGAATTTTCCCGTCAGGCAGCGACAGGGAAATTCGAAGCTAGGTATTCGGTGCTAACCCTTTTCACGAAGCGTTCCACGAGTCTGGAAACCTCGTGACGATCATTGTCGATCGTGATCATGTGGTAGCTGTTTTCAAGCACTGCAAGTTCCTTGTCGTGCTGGGGGAGCGCATCAAACAATCGCTGCACGCTGGCCAGCGTGGTGATTTCATCTTCTCTGGCATGCATGATCAGCACGGGGCAATCGATGTCGGCCAGATGGGCGCGAACATGGGCCATCATTCGCTCACCTTCACGCAAGGCCCGTAGCGGAATGCGCGACGGACCGACGGCCGAGCTGGCGCGTTCGGCCATTTCGCGAATCACCCATTTGCGAATTTTCGGGCTCTTGACGCCATAGGGCTCGCGTTCGGTCACCGAAAAGAAGCGGTCCAGTCCCGTCCAATAGCCAAAGTGACGCAAATGGCGAGTCGGAGACAAGCCCCAGCCATCGTAGTCAAACGTTGGCGACATCAGGATCAGTCCCGCGATTTTGCGACGGGTTGCCAGGGCTGCGGCGGCGGCAAGGACACCGCCCATGCACAAGCCACCCAGGATGATCGGTTCGTCGCCGTTGCCGAAGGTGTCAACGATATCTACCGCCGCACTCTGCCAGTTTCGCCAATCGGGCGATTGCTCATCGACCGCCAGCGTGTAGCCCGGGACGGTCGGTGCAAGGTGGGTCACGCCGTTGTTTCGCAACCAATGGGTGATCAGGCCAAATTCCTGCGGGGAGGAAAGAAGGCCGTGAAACAACGCCAAGGGAAGGGAAGAGGTCGGTTGCACTTGCATTTATGATCAGCCAAATCCGTATGGTTACTCACTGAAGCTTGCAAAATCCTGTCAGGAAAAAATGCAGATTATTCTCGTAGCCAGGTTTGGGTACGTCCAAACAGGGAAAATCCGACAAAGCCGCGCACGAACAATTTCCGGTTGTCGTCGGAGACCTTCAGGTTGCATCGATACAGATCGCCGCTATCGGGATCAAGGATTTCCCCATCCTTGAAATCAGTACCGACGCGCCGCAAGCCGGTCAATATGATCAGACCTTTTATCGGTTGATCCTTCCGTGCGCCTGGACACAGTTCACAACGGGCCTCCGGATTAACATCGGGGCGAGGAAATACAGTTGTAATTCGCCCTTCGTAAATCCCGTTGCGTTCGGATATGCGAACCAGCGCTTCAACCTCGCCGCTCTTGTCGCCGATGACGCGCCAGATGCCGACCGGTGTCGGGCCTTCGCCATCGGCGATAACACAGCCCGCCCAGGTGGACAGCGCGAACAGGCATACGAAAAAGCGATTCAACGTGTGACTCCAAGGCAATGGGGCGGTTGGCGCATCCAGTCTAGCTGATATCGAGCAAGTGGTTTGCTGAAGGCGGGCAACTGCGTGTCTTGTCACCCGGGCCGGCCAAAGCTTGCCCGGCGGCTTGCCTTTTGTCTCCGGCCCGAATGTCAGGTTTGCGACAGCTTCCTTCCGCTACTGTGCCGGCCGTGAAATCCAGACATTCCATTGCGCTCATTTTTCTTCTCGCCCTGGGTGGCGGCGCTGCCCATGCGGATGCCTTGCCTTTGCTCGCCCTGCATCTGCCGGAGGCCGAGCAGATGGTCGAGCAGCGCAACCGGGCACTGATCAGCGCCCGGCGTGCCTCAGCCGCGGGTGAGGCCGTGGTCGACATGGCTGGCGCCCGACCGAATCCGGTCGTCTCTCTGAACACCAGCGGCTTCAATAGCCGGAGTAGCGGTAGCGGTGGAAATCTAGATACCACCCTGCGCATTGACCAACCGATCGAGCGCGGCAACAAGCGCAGCCTGCGGTTGGCGGTAGCCGACTCGCTGCTCCAGGCCAACCGTTCCGATGAGTCCGACAGTCTGCGTCAGCAACGTCTGCTGGCCCGCCTGGCCTACTTTGATCTGAAAGCAGCCGAAGATAAATTGCGCTTGGCCAACGAATCGGCTCAGCTTGCCCGCCAGATATTAGCCAAGGCTGATTTGCGTCTCCGGGCGGGTGATTTGTCGGCGGCTGATGTGGCGCGCATCCGTACTGATACCCTCAAAATCGAGAGCGATGCGGTCCAGGCACAGGTCGATCTTCGTCGCTCGCGCCTCGCCTTGGCACAGTTGCTAGCCATGGAAAAAGAGGCTGCCCGATTGGCCACGGCGGATCCCTGGCCTGCCTTCTCGCGCTTGGCGATCACGACGCCGGAAATCGAAATGCGGCCCGATGTCATTGCAGCCCGTCAGCGGCTGGAGGCGGCAGAGCGTTCGATCCAGCTGGCCAAGGCGCAACAGGTGCGCGATGTGACGCTGGGCGCTCAGGTCGAACGGGCTCCCGATGACCGGAATCGTTCAGTTTATGGTGTCGGTGTCAGCGTTCCATTGTTTACAGGCTACGACTATCGCGGCGAAATCCGCCGAGCCCATGTCGATCGCGATTCCGCCCTCGACGAACTCGAACGCGTCCGGGCGACCGCTGCCGCCGAGTTTGAGCAATTTACCTTCGAGGCCGAGCGCATGAGCGAACGGGCGCGCAGCCTGCAGGATGAGGCTTTGCCTGCCGCACGCAAAGCGCATGCCGCAGTTGTTCTTGCCTTCAATCACGGTGCGGCATCGGCGCTCGATGTCATTGATGCCCGCCGCAGTCTTTTTGCCATCGAAACCGACACCACCAACGCCCTGGCCGATGCGGCAAAGGCCCGCGCCGCCTGGGCGGCTGCCACCAATCGCCCGGATCTGCCATGACCAGAAACACCATTGATCTCCGTTCCCGCCTGGCCGAACCGATGGTGCGGCGCACTGTTTCCGTTGTCCTGACCGCGCTCCTTCTTGCCGGCGGTGTTGGCGTTTGGCGCGCCAGCCATTCGAAGCCAGGTGGGGTTGTCGAAAAACCGCGCGCGCCATCCAATCGGTTGAGCTTGCCGGAAGAGGCCGGGCAACTGGCCTTCCTTAAACTGGAAACCGTGGCGACAGCGCTGCTGCCGGCGAGCGAGCCGATGAATGCCCGTCTGGCGCTGGCCGAAGACTCGACTGCCCGCATCTTCCCCCCTTTGGCTGGCCGCGTGATTTCGCTGCAGGCGTCGATTGGCGATCCCGTCAAATCCGGTGCTCCGCTGGCTATTCTGGATGCCCCAGATTTTGGCCAGGCGATTGCCGATCTGCGCAAGGCGGAGGCCGACAGTAACCAGAGACGCAAGGCGCTGAGCCGGGCAGAAATCCTTTTCGAAGGCGAGGCCTTGGCCCGCCGCGATTTGGAGTCGGCCGAAGCCGATGCTCATGCCGCCAATGCCGAGGCAGAACGAGCCCGCCTGCGCCTGAGCAATCTGGTGCCGTCTGGCAGCAAGATCGAGGGGCAACGTCTGGTCTTGCGCGCTCCTCTGGCCGGCATCGTGGTCGACCGCCAGGCCAATCCCGGCACCGAAGTCCGTCCGGATGCTGCCAATCCGCTCTTCATCATCTCCGACCTGCGCCACCTGTGGCTGAACATCGACCTGCCGGAAAAGGCAAGCGCCCTGGCAAAACCAGGCGAAACCGTCAATTTCACGCTTGATGCTTACCCCGGCATCGACTTTGCCGGCCGGGTTGATCGGGTCGGCGCGGTGGTCGATCCCGCCACTCGGCGGATTCCGGTTCGTGCCATCGTTGACAATGCCGACGGTCGCCTGAAGCCGGAAATGTTTGCCCGCGCCACGCTGAGTGCGCCGGATGCCACGCAGGTGGTCCGGCTGCCGGTCAGCGCCTTGTTGACCGGCGGCCTGTCCGCGCATGTCTTCGTCCAGGTCGGGCCGCGCGATTTCGAGCGACGGACTGTCACCATCGCCCGCCAGGATGCTGAGTTTGCCTACCTGACGCCTGAGTCCGCCGTGAAGGCGGGCGACATTGTCGTCGTGCGTGGCGCCATGCTGCTCGCCTCGGAACTGGCGCAGGGAGAATAAGGTGCTGCCCAGTTTCTCGACTTTTGTCATCCGGCAGCGGATGTTTATTCTGGTGATGGCGGTCGCACTGGCCATCGCCGGGTTCCGCGCCTTGCAGGATCTGCCGGTTGAGGCCTTTCCCGATGTCCAGGATGTACAGGTCCAGGTGGTGACGCAATATCCTGGTCAGTCGCCGGAGGAGGTCGAGCGCACGATCAGTATCCCGGTGGAACGCGAAATGAGCGGCGTGCCGCGTGCCACGCAGGTGCGTTCGGTTTCGATTACTGGGCTGTCGGTGGTCACCCTGACCTTTTCGGAGGGCACCAATGACTATTTCGCCCGCAACCAGGTCCTGGAAAAACTGCAGAACGTCTCCTTTCCCCCTGGCATCCAGCCGCAGCTGGCGCCGTTGGCGACGGCCGTTGGTGAGATCTATCGCTATGTCCTGAGCACACCGGCCGACATGCCGCCGCGCGAGGTTCGAGCCTTGCAGGACTGGGTGGTTCGTCCCGCCTTGCGGCGCGTGGCGGGGGTGGCCGACATCAACAGTTTTGGCGGCGCCGTCAAGGAATACCAGGTGCGGGTGAATCCGGCCGCCCTGATGCGCTATGGCGTGACACTCGACCAGATTTCCCAGGCCTTGGCCAATGGCAATCAGAACGCCTCCGGCGGCCTGATGAAGCGTGGCGAGGAATCGCTGGTCGTCCGTGCCGTCGGTCTTTTCGCCAATCTCGACGACATTCGCGCGGCCGTGGTGCTGGCCAAGGATGGCAAGACCGTGACGGTCGGCGACTTGGCCGAGGTGTCGGTGGGTGATCGTCCCTTGTCCGGTATCGTCGCCAACGACGACCAGGATTCGGTGGTTGAGGGCATCATCCTGATGACCAAGGGGGGCGATCCATCCAAGGTCGTCGCCGATGTACTGCTGCGGGTCGATGAGCTGAATCATGGTCAGCTGCCAAAGGGCGTCTCGATCAAGCCGATCTACCAGCGTACGGAACTGGTCAAGCACACCGTGCATACCGTCAGTGAAAATCTGTTGGTCGGTGCCCTGCTGGTGGTGTCCGTGCTGCTCATCTTCCTGCGCGAATGGCGGGCGGCTCTGGTCGTCGCAGCCATCATTCCGCTGACCCTCCTTTTCGCCTTCATGCTGATGGATCTGAAGGGCGTGCCGGCCAACCTGATTTCGTTGGGCACGGTGGACTTCGGCATCATCATCGACAGCGCGGTGGTGCTGGTCGAGGCGCTGATGGTCCGTCTTGCCGTGCACCATCCGACGGCGGCCATCGAATCGGCTGTCGGGCGGCGTTTCGATGCACTGCGCTGGGTGACCGCCAGCCTGACCAAGCCGATCCTGTTTTCGAAGGCCATCATCATCCTGGCCTTTCTGCCGATCTTCACCTTCCAGCGTGTCGAAGGGCGAATTTTTGCGCCGGTAGCGCTGATCCTGTCCTTTTCCCTGATCGGTGCCGTGCTGTTCACGCTGACGGTCGTTCCCGCGCTGCTTTCGCTGGTTCTGGCCAAGGCCGATCTGGCTGAAAAGCACATCGACTGGCTGGCCAAGCTGCAGCGTGCCTATCGCCGCCTGCTCATGCGCTGCCAGCGCACGCCGCGCAAGGCATTCGGTATTGCCGGGGTGATCGCCTTTCTGGCTTTCTCCCTGATTCCCGTGCTGGGCAGCGAATTCCTGCCGCGTCTGGACGAGGGCAATCTGTGGCTGACCATCACGCTGCCGCCGGGGTCTTCACTGGAGCAGAGCAAGGATGTTGAACGTGCCGTCCGGAAGACGCTGCGTACTTACCCGGAAGTGAAGATGCTGGTGACCCAGGTCGGCCGCCCCGATGACGGTACCGATCCGAAGGGACCGAATAACATCGAGATTCTGGCTGACCTGCAGCCGCGCGGCGATTGGCGCTTCGCCGACAAGGAAGCGCTGGTCGAGGACATGTCGAACAAGCTGAAGTCGATTCCCGGTCTGCCGACCAATTTCTCGCAGGTGATCCAGGACAACGTCGAAGAGGCGCTGTCCGGCGTCAAGGGCGAGATCGCCATCAAGGTCTTCGGGCCGGACCTCGACATCCTGCAGGACAAAGCGGAGCAGATTGCCGGCATCCTGCGCACCATCCACGGCAGTCGTGATGTCGCCGCCATCCTGCCCAGCGGCCAGCCGGAAGTGGCGGTACTGCCCAACCGGGTAAAAATGGCCCGTCTCGGACTGTCGATGGCCGATCTCGACAATGCGGTGCAGACGGCGCTGGGCGGCAGTGCCGTCGGCGGTTTCTACGAAGGCGAACGGCGTTTCGATCTGGTGCTGCGTTTTGCCGCGCCTTACCGTAATTCGGTTGAAGACGTTGGCGCCGTCCCGGTTGCCCTGCCCAACAATGGCGGGACGGTGCGGATATCCGATGTTGCGACGGTCGAGGTTCGCGAAGGTGCTTCGCGCATTTCCCGTGAGTCTGGCGGCCGCAACGTCTCGGTCAAGGCCAACCTGCAAAGCCGCGACCAAGGCAGTTTTGTCGATGAGGCCATGGCCAAGGTCGCCAGCGATGTTCAATTACCGCCGGGCTACCGCGTCGTCTGGGGCGGGCAGTTCGAAAACCAGCAGCGCGCCATGAAACGGCTGGCGGTCATAGTTCCGGCCTCGTTGTTCGGCATCTTCGCACTGCTCTTCTGGGCCTTCCGCTCGATTCGCCTGGCTGCGCTGATTCTCGCCATGCTGCCGTTCAACATTGCCGGTGGATTCTTCGCGCTGGGCCTGGCTGGTCTGCATCTGTCGATTTCGGCGGCGGTCGGCTTCATTGCCGTGGCCGGCATCTCGGTACAAAACGGGGTGATCATGGTCGAAGAGATTGTCCGCATGGTCGATAACGGCGCTTCGCTGGTCCGGGCCGTGACCGAGGGGGCGGTTTCCCGCCTGCGGCCGATATTGATGACGGCGCTGATGGCCGGCCTTGGCTTGCTGCCGGCTGCCCTGTCCAGCGCCATCGGCGCCGAAACGCAACGCCCATTCGCCGTGGTGATCGTCGGTGGTGTCGTCACTGCCACCCTGTTCACCCTGACCCTACTGCCCCCTCTGGCCTTCTGGGGCATGCGCCGGCGCAAGCAGGAAAACGATAACGAATGAGCCTTATTGAATTTCCATATATCGGGATTCCTGACAACGGTGTCAGATTTCAGCGACAAACTGTTGCAATTCGCGGCTTGAGTGTCACAGGGGGCGACCTTATCTTGGCGTTGTCTTCTTTTGGGAGTGAAAACGCATGAATACTCAGGAACGTGATCAGCTGAACAACTTTTTGTCGCAACTCGTCGCAGCTCGCGCCGGCCAGAAAGATGCCGAGGCTGATGGGTTGATACGCGAGGCGGTCGCCCGGCAACCAGAAGCCACCTACCTGCTGGTTCAGAAGGCATTCCTGCTTGAACAGGCGGTCTCAAATTCGCAAGCCCGGATCGAGCAGTTGCAGGGTGAAGTCGATGCCCTGCGGGCCTGCCAGCCACGCAGCAGTTTTGCCGAAACAGCCCAGTGGGGCAATTCGGCTGGCAGGATGCCCTTTCCGAGCGCCGCTCCACCGGTTGCCGCAATGCCAGCCCAAATGGCGGCACCGTCGTTGGGCTCGGGCTGGCTGGGCAATGTGGCCACCAATGTGGCCACAACCGCGGCCGGTGTCGCGGCTGGCGCCTTCCTGTTTCAGGGGATTGAACACCTGATCGGCCATCACGACAGCACCAGCCTTTTTGGCGGCAACGCATTGCCGCAACCCCACGAGACGCCTGTCGTGAATAACTTTTTCGATACGGACAGTCTGGCCAGTAGCGGTTCCGGCTTCGATGGCCTGAGCGATGGCCTCGACAGCGGCGGAGATAGTAGCTGGATCTGATTGCCGTTCAACTTTCCCCCACGGTGCTCCAGGATTCACTCTCTCCTGTTTCTTGGGGGCACCACGGAAGGCTCCTGCGGGAGCCTTCCACCTTTTCTGACTGGCAAATCTCGGGTGGCAAGCTGCGCTATGATGATCGAAGTCCCATGCCAAACCATCGATTGAGTGACTGGAATCATGCGCATCCTGCTTGTCGAAGATGACACCATGCTGGCCGAGAGCATCTGCGAAGGCCTCGAAAAAGGAGGCTTCACGGTCGATCGGCTGGGGGCGGCAGAACCCGCCGAGTCGGCACTTGGCCTGACCCACTACGATCTGGCCATTATCGATATCGGCCTGCCGGGCATGAGTGGGCTTGAGCTGATTCGTCGTGTGCGGCTGCGTGGCCTGCAGGTGCCGGTCCTCATCCTGACGGCCAGGGATGGCCTGGATGACCGCATCAGCGGCCTCGACCTCGGTGCCGATGACTACATGGTCAAGCCTTTCCAGCTGCCCGAACTGCTGGCGCGGATGCGGGCCCTGATTCGGCGCAGCCTTTCGGCGGCCAGCTCAGAACTGGCTGCCGGGGTCATTCGCCTCGATCTGGCTCGACGCGTCGCCACGGCCCACGGCGAAATCATGGACCTGACCGGCCGCGAATGGGAAATCCTGCAGCAATTGATGCTGGCCAGCCCAAACGTCGTAGGCAAGCAGAAAATGGCGGAAAGCCTGAGCGAGTGGGAAAACGAAATATCCGCCAATGCCGTGGAAATCTACATCTCGCGCCTGCGCCAGAAGTTGCAGGGGTGCGGCATTGAAATCCGCACCATCCGCGGGATTGGCTACCGACTCGATGAGCTCTGAGCCGCCAAGATCCGCCACTGGCACGCTGCGCAGCCGTTTGCTGTATCTGCTGCTGCTGCCTCTGATTGCATTGTTGATCGTCAGCCTGGCTTTCGACTACCGCATTGCATTCGAACCGGCAGCCGAGGCCTATGACCACGCGCTGTCCGATGACGCCGTGGCGCTGGCGGGGCGGATCCGCTATCTTGATTCCAGGCTGCAGGTCGATCTGCCGGCGGCTGCTGAGGCGGTGCTGCGAACGGATCGCAGCGATGAGGAGTTCCTGTCGATTCATGGGCCGGCCAATGAGTTGCTGGCCGGGGATGCCGATCTGCACCCCGACCAGGCGGTGAAAGGACGGAATCCTGCGCTCTCTGATGGGGAATTCCGTGGCAAGAAAATCCGCAAGGCCAGTTATCGGGTGGATACAGCGGCCGGTCTGGTGACGGTCACGGTGGCTGAAACGACCCGCAAACGGGAGCGTACCGGCTCGAAAATCCTGGCGGGCATGCTGCTGCCGAATATCCTGCTGATCATAGCCACGCTGGCCCTGGTTTATATCGGGGTGCGCAGCGGTCTGGCGCCGTTGACGCAATTAAGCGAAGAAATCAGCCGACGGCAACCGCATGATCTGAGCCCGCTGCCCAAGCGCGATATCCCGGCCGAAGCGGAGCCTCTGGTCAGGGCCATGGATGTCCTGATCGAAGACCTGCGTTCGGCATCGGCCGCCCAGCAGGCATTTCTGGCCAATGCCGCCCATCAGTTGAAGACGCCGCTGGCCGGCCTGCAAACCCAGCTTGAATTGCATGCACAGGAACTCCCCGGCGAATATACGCAACGGGCGAAACGCCTTCTCGATGCGACCCGGCGGCTCGGCCATTTGACCCATCAACTACTGGCCTTGGCGCGCTCCGGCCCGGATGCCAATCTGGTCCAGGAAAAACGCCCGGTCGACCTTGGCAAACTCCTGGAGTCCATTGCTTCAGGCTGGTTTGACCAGGCGCTGGCCCGTAACATCGATCTCGGCTTTGAAGCGGAGTCAGCGGTGGTTTCCGGCTCCGAGTGGATGTTGCGGGAAATGCTGTCCAACCTGATCGACAACGCCCTGCGCTACACGCCGGATGGCGGAACCGTCACTGTCCGCAGCGGGCTGGCCGATGGCCGGCCTTTTATCGAGGTCGAAGACAACGGGCCTGGCATTCCTGCCGCACAGCAGGATCGGATATTTGAACGCTTCTACCGAGTGAATCAGGCGGCCGGCGAAGGAACCGGGCTTGGCTTGGCTATCGTCAAGGAAGTCGCCGATCGTCATCAGGCCAGCATTCAATTGACCCGGGCAGCATCGGAAACAGGAACCGCTATCCGCGTTTCATTTGCTGTTCCCGCTGACGAACGCAGTGCGGGCTTCGGCCTGGGCTGAGCACAGACAAAAGCCGTACGCCACGGCTTTCAGGAGGGCGTCTTTCGCCAGAGCGGGCGGCAGTTCAGTGCCGGGCGTAGATCGAGGTCTTGCCGCCTTTTTTCACCAGCAGCGTTTCATAGAACTCGCGACGGACTCGCGGGGCGGCTGTGCTGTCCTTGTCGAGCATGGTGCAGGCCGTTTCGCAGGTTGGGCTGGAGAATTCACGGCCGGGGGCGCCGAGCGGCAGGCCGGGAACGGCCAGGCCCAATGCCTTTGGCTTCTCGGCCAGCAATTCCTTGATCTGGTCGGCATGGACATGGCCTTCGATGAAGTAACCGGCTACTTGGGCGCTGGGGACGGCTTCCAGATCCTTGGGCACTTTCAGGCGACGCTTGATGGCTTCCATGTCGTCGGTTTGGGTCACCTTTACCGGGAAGCCGTTCTGGCGCAGATGATCGGCCCAGTCGATGCAGGCCAGGCAGACGGTTGGCATGTAGACTTCGATGGTCGGTAGTGGCGTTGGTTGGGCGGCCAGGGCGCTGCCGGAAAGTAGCGCGGCGCAGAGCAGGGCTGCAGCTTTCAGCATGGCTTGCCGGCCTTGCAGCCTTTGAGGACCCACAGCGAAATGACCCCGGCTGTTTCGTCTGCCTTGACCTTGCGTGCCATCGAACCGGGGTCGCGGCCGTTGTCCGTCTTGGCTTGCGGGTCGGCGCCGGCTTCGAGCATTAACTGGGTATTCTTCGGGCGGCTGGAATAAGCCGCCATGTGCAAAGGGGTCGCGCCGTCATTGTCGCGGGCATTTACATCGGCGCCGGCAGCAATCAAGGCCTGCATCGCTGATGTGTCGGGGTTGGTCGCGGCCAGGTGCAGCGGCGTGGAACCCAGCGCTGTCCGGACATCGCGTTGTTTGGGATCAGCCTTGAGTAGCCGGCGAACGTCGTCGCCGCTGCCTTCTCGGGCTGCATCGTGGATCGGCTGATCGTGGCTTGTGTTCTCGGCGAAGGAGGAGGCCGCAAGACAGGCAAGAAACAGGAAAGGGATCAGGCGTTTCATCAGTGGGTATCCCAAAAAGAGTTGATGGCGATTGTTGCATCAAAGAAATCTGACCGCATTGATCTGCGCTAGTTTCAGTTTTTGCTAATTTGGCAGCGGGTACCAAAGAAAACGCCCCGCAGGCAGGATGGGCGGGGCGTCGAGTCTCGGTTCCAGGGGTCAGATGACCAGTTGAGTCCCCAGTTCGACCACGCGGTTGGTCGGGATATGGAAGAAGTCGCTGGCGCTGGTGGCGTTTTTTGACATGACGGCAAACAGGCGGGCGCGCCAGGGGAGCATGCCACGTGCCATTGATGGAACGATGGTTTCACGCGATAGGTAGAAGGTCGTTTCCATCATGTCGAAACGCTCGCCGTGGCCCTTGCACAGTTCCAGTGCGCCGGGAATGTCCGGACTTTCCATGAAGCCGTAGCGAACGATCAGGCGCATGAAACCTTTCTGCATGCGATGGAGATAGATGCGCTCCATATCATTGACGGTGGGCGTGTCGGTCGTCTGCACGGTGACCAGCACGACGCGTTCATGCAGCACCTGATTGTGTTTGAGGTTGTGCAGCAGGGCTGGTGGCACGCCGTCCTTGGCGCTGGTCATGAAGATGGCCGTACCGTAGATGCGGTGGACGTCGTCGATCGATTGCAGGAAGTCGGACATCGGAATGCTTTGCTTGGCCATTTCTTCCGAAACCATGCGCCGACCGCGCCGCCAGGTGGTCAGCACGGTGAAGGAAACAAGGCCCATGGCCAGCGGGAACCAGCCGCCCTCCGGGATCTTGATCGCGTTGGCGGCAAAGAAGGCGATGTCGACCAGCAGCAGCGTGCCGGCAACGAGCGCCACGAGCAACTTGTTCCATTTCCACATCAGAACCATGACGAAAGCGACCAGAATGGTGTCGATCAACATGGTGCCGGTGACGGCAATGCCATAGGCGGCGGCGAGGTTGGAGGAATTCTTGAAGCCGATGACCAGGGCAATGACGGCCAGGTAGAGCGACCAGTTGGTGAAGGGCACGTAGATCTGGCCTTCTTCCATGCCTGAGGTGTGGATGATCTGCATGCGCGGCAGCAGGCCCATCTGGATCGACTGGCGGGCGACCGAGAAGGCGCCGGAAATCACTGCCTGCGAGGCAATGACGGTGGCGGCGGTGGCCAGGCCGACCATCGGGATCAGGGCCCAGTCGGGAGCGAGGTGGAAGAAGGGGCTGGCGATGGCTTCCGGTTCGATCAGCAGCAGGGCGCCCTGGCCGAAATAATTGAGGACCAGCGCCGGCATGACGAAACCGAACCAGGCGAGGCGAATCGGGAAGCGCCCGAAGTGGCCCATGTCGGTATAGAGTGCCTCGCCGCCGGTTACGGCAAGCACGACGGAGCCGAGTGCCAGAAAGGCGAGACCGGTGTGTTCGGCCACGAAAACGATGGCAAACAGTGGATTGAGGGCGAGCAGAACGGCCGGGTTATAGGCAATTTCCTTCAGACCCAGAATGGCCAGAATGCCGAACCACGCCACCATGACCGGGCCGAACAGCTTCCCGACGGCGCCGGTTCCATGCTTCTGGATGAAGAACAGTCCGGTCAGGATGCCGAGCGTGATCGGGATGACGTAAGACTTGAGGTCGGGGGTGATGATTTCCAGTCCCTCGACCGCGGAGAGCACCGAAATGGCCGGCGTGATCATGCTGTCACCGTAGAACAGCGCCGCTGCAAAAATGCCGAGCAGGGTGATGATCCAGGACAGGCGGGGATTCTTGGCGCGTTCGGTGACCAGCGCGAGCAGTGCCAGAGAGCCACCTTCGCCGCGGTTATCGGCGCGCATGATGATGGCGACGTATTTGATCGTGACCAGCACGATGATTGCCCAGAAAACCAGCGACAGAACACCGAGAATGTTTTCCGGCGTGACCGGGATCGGATGATGGCCGTTGAAGATTTCCTTCAGGGCATAGAGCGGGCTGGTTCCGATGTCGCCGAAGACGACGCCGATGGCTGCAACCGTAATGGCCGGCAAGGCTTGCTTGGAATGTGACGACATGTATTCCCCTGTTGCGCCGGTGGCGCTATATTTTATTTTTACCAATGCAAAGCCGGTTTCGGGAACCGGCAGCGCAATCTGGCAAGATCGCCAATCTAGCACTTAGCAGGGCGCTTTGGTATAGAGGCGGGTGTGAACAGCGTTCTGGCAGGGAGCAAAATATGGCAAGAATCGGACGGCAGTTGATTATTGAGGGCAGGGTCCAGGGGGTCGGCTATCGCTGGTCCATGGCCGAACAGGCGAGAAAGCTGGGCGTCGTCGGCTGGGTGCGCAACCTGGCTGATGGCCGGGTCGAGGCGATGGCTGTCGGCGAAGAAATGGCCGTGCTCGAATTGATTGCCTGGGCCCGCCGCGGGCCGAGTCACGCCATCGTGCGGCAGGTCAGTGTCGCGCTGGGTGACGGGGATTTTCCGAGCTTCGAGCAGCGGACGAACGGCTGAGTTTGATTCCCACGGTCAACCGGAAGAATCGGCCAAAACCGAAATCCGGAATCGGTGGTGTTATAAGGGAAAGGCCGGCGAAGAAGGGACTTGCGGGGGGGTATCGAATGAGCGGCTGCCTAGCGCGAACTCGCCATTGAATGAGCACTTTTTCTCGGGCGAGCATGCTGTTGCAGGAGTCTGGCCAGCGCATCGAAATCAATGGGTTTGGTGATGTGGTCCACCATGCCCGCTGCCAGGCAGCGTTCCCTGTCTTCGCTTGATGCGTGCGCCGTCTGCCCGATGATGGGCAATTCGGGGACGAGGACGTGGATACTCGCCGTGGCTGCGTAGCCATCCATCTCCGGCATCTGTATATCCATCAGCACCACATCAAAGGCTTGGCACCCATCCTGAAGTACCCGGTCCGTTGCTTCGCGGCCCGTACTGACCATGACAACCTTGGCGCCGTCGTCGATCAGGTTGGCTTCGATCACCATTTGATTCACCTCGTCGTCCTCGACCACGAGAATCGACATGCCCGCCAGGGGTTGGCCCTGGCTGATCGAGACAACCGCAATCTCCCGGCTGGGTGGCACTTCGGCCCTGGTCAACGGGACGTAAGGCACGCGAAACTCGAAGATCGAACCTTCGCCCATCCGGCTTTCGGCCCGAATGCTGCCGCCCATCAACTCGAGCAGCCGCTTGCTGATGGCCAGACCGAGGCCGGTGCCGCCAAAACGCCGGGTGGTTGAAGCATCGGCCTGGTGAAACGGATTGAACAGCTGCGCCAGTTGTTCCTCGTTCATGCCGATGCCCGTGTCGGTCACCGTGAATAGCAGATCGTTCCCGTCGCGAACCGCCGACAGCTTGACCGTGCCGTGCTCGGTAAACTTGACGGCATTGGACAGGAGGTTGATGAGGACCTGGCCAAGCCGCAAGGCATCGGTGATGCAGGCGCGGGGCAGGTCGGCCGATCGTTCGATCCGGATTTCAAGCCCCTTGGCATGAGCCCTTTCGTCAACGAGTTCCCGGGCCTGATCCATGACTTCGGCCAGCACCACCTCGTTGGCCTCCAGGCGAATCTTGCCAGCTTCGATTTTCGAGAAGTCGAGAATTTCGCTAATGACGCCGAGCAGCAGCCGACCCGAAGCGATGATCTTCGCGAAGGCATTGCGCGCTTTCTCAGCGTCCATGAAATGGCGATGACCGATTTCGGCAAAACCCAGGACGCCATTGAGGGGAGTCCGGATTTCATGGCTCATGTTGGCCAGGAACTCGCTTCTCACCCGGGCCAGGTTCTCCGCGGCGATCAAGGCCTTTTCCTGTGCCAGGGCGGCGGCCCGTTGCTCGCTGATATCGACGAAACTGATCACCGCACCGGAATTCACGCCGTCCTGATACATCGGATGGATGGCGAACATCACCGGGATGGGATGGCCATCGGCATGCCAGTAGACTTCGCTGTCCTTGCGCATTTTCAGGCCCTGCAGCACCGCGTTGTGGCTGGGGCAAAGCTCGATGGGATAAGGCGAGCCGTCCGGCTTGCTGTGGTGAAAGACGTTGTGTGCATATTGGCCGATGACCTGCTCGGGCAGATAACCGAGCATGGCTGAGGCGGCCGGGTTGATAAAAGTCACCTTTCCCGCCTGGTCGACGCCATACAGGCCGTCGGCGCTGGCTTCGAGCAGGTGGCTGGCCCGCGCTTCGGTCGCCATCAGTTGGTTCGTCCGCTGCTGCACCTGACTTTCGAGGTGAGCTTCGTTCTCGCGCAATTTGATCTCTATCTGCTGGCGCACGCCGATTTCGCCGGCCAGCGTGTTGGTCATGGCGTTGATCGACTCGGCGAGTTCGGAAAATTCGTCCAGGCCATCACTCTTCAGGCGGAAGGCGAGATCGCCGGCGGCAACCCTTTTTGCCCCGTCATGCAGGGGGAGTACCCGTTGGCGGACCAGCCTGACCAGACTGGAGGTCAGCAGCAGTGTAACCAGGGCCAGCGTGCCGGTCAGCACGGCGACAATGGCGGACAGGTGCTGGTAAGCACGCTCGACACGCTGCGACGTCGCCGCGTGCAGGGTGATGATGCCCTCGCGCAGCGACGAAGCTTTCAACAGCAACTGACTGGACAACCTTTTGTCGAGTTCGTCCTGAATCTCTCGATTGCCGTTGGCCGCTCTGAACGACTCCCGGTTGGCCGTCAGGCGGTGAAAAATCACCGCTGTGTCGTCGATGGTATTGCCCAGCTGCTCCACCAATAGCTGGTTGTCGTGACTCGACAACTGAGCTCGGGCCTGACTCAGCAAGCGGTCAGACTCCTGCTTGTTTTCATCCCACTGCCGCTGGATATGATCTTCGCTGTGAAGAAAATATTGATCGCGCAGCGACGCCCGCTCGAAGAACATGTTCTCGATCTGGTCGACCAGGTCGAGGTCGGCTCTCGCCTGGGTCGATTCGCCGACCGACCAGACGAACACCGGGATCAGCAGCACCAGCGCCGACAGCGTAATGCCGGAAATGACATTGAGTTTGCTGGTCAGACGCACGTCGGCCTACCTGCTGAACTTGACCGCGTCCGGCTTGACGGCACGCAGGCTGTCGGCATGAATGAAATTACGATAGTCGGGCATCACCATTTGCTCGGTCAGCTTATGTTTCATCGCCCAGCGCGTCTCATCCTCCAGGGTGATGATCAGGCTCTGGTTGAGAACGACCCGGTAATTGAAGGCTGACCACACTTCGCGCACCAGCTCATTGTCGGTCTTGGTGGCGCTCGCCAGAATCCCCTGTGCTTCCTCAGGGTGCTGCGCGACAAAGCTCTCGGCCTTGACGACGGCCCGCAGCAGGCGCTTGACCGTTTCCGGCCGGCGCTGGACGAAATCCTGCTTGGCGGCCAAGTTGAAGGTTTCGGTGTAAATGTCCCGGTCGAAAATAACCAGCCCGTTCGCCCCGAGTTGTCGCTTGATTTCGGTCAGCGGGTAGTTCCAGGTAGACACCGCATCCACCCGCTTGTCGAGGATAGCCGCTTGCATCTCCTCGGGTTTCAGGGCGACCGGCTGGATGGCCTGGCGGGTCAGGCCGTTGGCTGTCAATATCGAGTCGAGAAAGAAATCGGAAGTGGTGCCCGGCGTGAAACCGACGCGTTTGCCCGGCAAATCGGCCGCGGCCGCGATGCCGGCATCCTTTCTCGCGACAGTTGCGTTATTCATGCCACTGGCCTCGATGTTGGCCAGCACGAACAGCTTCTCGCCCTTCAGTACATTGAACATGATCGGCGTTTCCGCCACGGTGGCGAAGTCCGCCTTGTCATCGAGAACCGATTGCAGTGCTGCTTTGCCGAAGGTGTGGATCAGCGGCTGCACCTCCAGACCTTCCGCTGCAAAGTAACCCTTGGCCACGGCGACATGAATCAGTGTGCTTTGCGGCTGCACCGTATAGGCAATGGTGACTTTCTCGGGGGGCTGAGCCAAGCCTTGCACGGTATCGGAGGCGGACGGAGACTTTTGGCAGGCGCACAACGCCGCAACCAGAACTGCGCTGAAAAGCGTTCTCCACATCATGAACTCCCCGATTTACGTGCTAAACGCGCGAATTATCAGCTGCCTATGGCGTTTAGCATAGGGTTTTTAGCAGTTAAATGGCTTTGGGTAATTAAATCAAAGTGGGTAGATCAGCGTCATTAACGGCGCGATTGATGCCGATTGGAGCGCTAGAATGAGGTCCCTGCTTCCGTGGAGAGATGAATGTCCTTGCTTGTCCGTATCGCAGCCGCGCTGCTGATCGCGGGTACGCAGCTCCCCTTGGCGCTGGCCGACGACGCAACGGCGCCAGTAAGGATTCGTGCTCTCCTTCCCTTTGCCTCGGCGGAAGGCCTGGATCGATTGGCACGGGCTACCGCCCGTAGCGACTTCGCGCCTTTGGCCAATCAGTTTGAAGCCCAGGTGACGATTGCCTTCTGTGGCCCGACTTCTGCGGCCATCGTCCTCAACGCACTGGACCCGCAGGGGGCGGGGGCGCCCCGCGATCGCAGCCGCTTGCTGCCGGCAGATGCCCGTTATCTGCCTGAGAACCTGGAATTGACGGTGCGCCGGCACACCCAGGAAAGCGTCATCGCCACCGGCAGGAAAACAAGGGCACAGGTCTTTGGCGAGCCGTCCGTGATCAATGGCAAAGTTCTCCGTGATGGTGGCTACCAGTTGCGCCAACTCGACGAACTGCTCAAAGCACACAACATGGACACTCGCCTGGTTATCGCAGACGAGCAGAAGTCCGAGGCCGAGATTCGCCGGGACCTGATCGACAATCTCGGTCGTGCCGGGGACTTCGTGATCGTCAATTACCAGCGCCGGGCCGTTGGCCAGACCGGCGGGGGGCATATCTCGCCGCTCGGTGCCTATGATGCAGAATCGGATTCGGTGCTGGTCCTCGATGTCAATCCGAGTCATCACCCCTGGGTCTGGATGCCCTTGGCGACCCTCATCCAGGGGATGCGGACCAGGGATGTGGCGGAAAACCGGGGCTACATCCTGGTTCGGTCCCGCTAAACGCCGGGCGGAAGCTTGGCGGCCATCATCGTTTTTCGGTCAATCTTGCGCCCGTCGACGATGAAGGTTCCGTCACCCACCGCGTGAACCGTGCGTTTTTCCTTGCGCTCGCTGTCGATGTAGGCGGCGACCCCCTCCAGCACGATGATGTTGTGCTTTTCGACGATGTCGATGACCTTGCATTCGATGTTGGCGAGGCATTCCTTGATCAGGGGTGGCCTGACGAGGCTGGCCTGCACCGGCGTGAGCTGGAACCTAGCGAACTTGTCGGTATCAGCCCCGGAGCAGGTCCCGATGCCAACGACCGTATCCAGCAGGTCGACGGTGGGAATGGCGATGACGCACTCCCGATGCTTGCGCAACGCTGCGAAGGAGTAATTCCATTCCCCCGTGGTGATGGCGAATACCGGCGTGAAATCCATCACCATGGTCCACGAGATGGTCATGATGTTGTTTTTCTTCACGTCATGGGTGGTGATGAGGACCACCGGCCCCGATTCGATCAGGGTAAACGCCTTGCTCAGGTTCAATGCTTGCATGAGAGCACCTCTTGATAGTGATGCCTGGCTAGTGCCTTCAATATTACCCGTGAAATTCAGAGCAGCGTTGGCGCGTCGTCGAGTTCGTTCGGGTTGTCGCCGCTGGCCGGAAAGTGCCGGGTGAGCAGTGCCGTGATCCGCTCGATGGCGTCCACCATGCCGTGTCGGTAATTCCCGGCAGCAAACGCTGCTTCCATACGGCGGCAGATGGCTTCCCATTCACCTGGCGGGATCAGGGCGGAAATACCGTGGTCGGCAAGGATTTCGACCCGGCGATCGACCAATTGAACATAAACGAGGATGCCGTTGGCCTCGCGTGTCGCTGCCACGCCGAGCGACTGAAACAGGCTTGCCGCGCGGTCGCGGCAGGACTCTTCGCGGAGCAGGGCGCGGAGCGGTAGCGGGCCTTCGATGGCGATGCGGATTTCGCCGCGCTGCTTCGTTTCGGAAGCCTTGACGGCAGCGCCGATGGCCGCCAGATCGTCGGCCCGGAAGGCACGTCTGGCCCACCAACCGGGCGACGAGAGATGTTTTAGCAAGCGTGTCAGCATCGTTTCACCAGTTCCCCGAGGCGCCGCCACCACCAAAGCCGCCTCCGCCGCCGGAAAATCCGCCGCCGCCCGACGAGCCACCGCCAAAGCCACCGGGGAATCCGCCGCCGCCAGAAGACCAGCCACCACGGCCGAGGCGGATGAAGGAGAGCACGAAAGCGAGCAGGGCCGCACCACCGGCCAGGCCGAGCGAGGCGAAAAGCGTCCAAGCCAGCCAGCCGGCGACGCCGGACACGGCAAGCGAACCGAGCAGGCCGAACATCGAGCGGATGACGCCGGCCATAAAGAAAACGATCAGCAGAAAAGTCAGGCTGTCACCGGGGTCGGCGCCGCTCGGGGCCGTTTGCACAACGGGGGCGGGCAACGGTTCGCCGCGGATGACCTTGTCCAGTGTCGCCACGGTCGCCCGCAGGCCGCCGGCAAAATCGCCCTCGCGGAAGCGCGGTGCCATCTGTTCGGCCACGATGCGCTTGGCAATGGCGTCGGGAATGGCACCTTCCAGGCCGTAGCCGACCTCGATGCGCATGCGCCGGTCGTTCTTGGCGACGATGACAATCACGCCATCATCGACGCCCTTGCGCCCGATTTTCCACGCCTCGGCGAGGCGGATGCCGAATTGCTCAATGGTTTCCGGTTGTGTCGTCGGCAGCAACACGATGGCGATCTGCGCGCCCTTGTCCTTTTCCAGCGCTACCAGACTGGCTGTTAACCCAGCTTTATCCTCGGCCGACAGCGTGCTGGTCAGGTCGGTGACGCGCTCGGTTAGCGCCGGCAGCGCCACCTCGTTGGCGCTCCAGCCGGGCAGTGGCAGCAGGGCGAGCCAGAGAGCGGCGAGCCAGTGGAGCATCAAGACTTACTTGGCGGTAGCCGGGGTGTCGAACTTGACAACCGGCGGTGTCGAAATGGCCTTCTCGTCCTCGACCGTGAAATTGGCCTTGGGCTTGTAGCCCATGACCATCGCCGTCAGGTTGTTCGGGAAGGTGCGCACCGAAATGTTATAGACGCGCACCGTATCGATGTAGCGGTTGCGGGCCACGGTGATGCGGTTCTCGGTGCCTTCGAGCTGGGCCTGCAGGTCGCGGAAATTGGCGTCGGCCTTGAGGTTCGGGTAGTTCTCTGCAACGACCAGCAGGCGGGACAGTGCGCCGGAGAGTTCCCCTTGCGCCTTCTGGAACTTGGCGAAGGCCGCTTCGTCATTGACCAGCTCCGGCGTGATCTTCATGCCGGCGACGTTGGCGCGGGCCTCGGTGACACGGGTCAGCACTTCCTTTTCATGGGCGGCATAGCCCTGAACGACGGAAACCAGGTTGGGGATCAGATCGGCCCGGCGTTTGTATTGGTTGAGCACCTCGGACCACGCGGCGGTGACGCCTTCGTCGTTGATCTGGATCTGGTTGTAACCGCAGCCGGAAAGCAGGCTGGCGACGACGAGAAGGACGGAGTAGAGACGAATGCGCATGAAAGTGGCTCCCGAAAAATGGTTCGCTGCCAAGCATACCATCGTGATATTTCCGGTCGGATAAAGTTTGGTCGGGCCTGACGACTTCTACAGCCCACCAGAAAAAATGGTCAACATTGAAACCGGCACCCGGCCGTCTCAGGGCTTTTTCCGGCGCAGCAGGTGAATGACGATGAAGCTCAGCACCGCCTCGCCACGCTGGTTCACCGCCTGATATTTCAATCGCGCCATGCCACGATCCGGTTTCGAACTCGAAGGACGGACTTCTAGCACTTCGATCTCGCTATGCAGCGTATCACCGGGTCGTACCGGCGCCAGCCAGCGCAACTCGTCGATGCCCGGCGACCCCATGCTCGACTCGGCCAGCACGCCGGACTGGATGAACAGCCGGAAACAGATGGCCAGGCTCTGGAAACCGCTGGCGATCAGCCCGCCATACGGCGAGTTGGCTGCTGCGTTGGCGTCAAGATGGAAGGGCTGCGGGTCGTAGCGCCACGCGAAGTCGATGATCTCGGCTTCGCTCAGCGTCAGGCCCGGCGAAGTGAAGCGCTGGCCGGGAGTAAGGTCGTCGAGAAAACGGGTGTCCATGGCGTTCAGTCCTTTCCTTGTGGAGGCTGCTTCTGATGTCGTGCTTGCTTTACGGGTTCCGGCACTGCGCAAGCTGCGTATCGCCAGCCTTGCCGCAGGGGGTGAGGGCGCCGGGCACCGGGTGCGGGGTGCCGTTGTCGTCCATCTGCGCGGCCAGGGTGTCCCATTCCTGCACCCCGGTTTTGTCGAGCTTGAGGCGCAGGAGCCAGCCGCGCTGGGCGCCGGAGTAGTCGAAGCCATCGAAGACGAAATTGCCCAGGCTGTAAACGATTGGTTTGCCTTTGTAGATTTCGGCACCTTGAGTGACGTGCGGGTGGCCGCCGACGACGAGGGCGGCGCCAGCGTCGATCATTTTGCGGGCCAGGGTTCTTTGCCGCTCGTCGGGGCGGCTTTCCTTTTCCCAGCCCCAGTGCATGAACGGGATGACCAGATCAGCGCCAGCGGCTTTCGCTGCACCAATGTCCGCGATAACGTGCTCGTCTTCGCTCCAGGCAACACCCGGCCAGTGGGCGCCAGCCTCGAAGGACCTGGGCTTGAATTCGTTGTAGCCGAGGACGGCAATCCTGAGGCCATTTTTTTCGATCCACAGCGGCTTGTGCGCGGCTGTCAGGTTTTTCCCGCCGCCGAAATAGGCAATGCCCTGTGCGTCGAGATGCTGCATGGTTTCGAGGAAGGCAGCGTGACCGTAGTCGCCGGAGTGATTGTTGGCCAGCGACACGGCGTCGAAGCGGCCGCGCAGCACGTCCAGCGTGTTTGGCTTGGCGCGGAAGATGGCGACCTTGCGTGCATGGGGCTGGCCGCCAACGGCAACCGGACATTCGAGGTTGCCGATGCGGTAGTCGGCGGCGCTGAGCAGGGCTGCGAAGGGGGCGAGCGGGTCGCCGCCGGCTGCGATGGTCTGGCCGGGGCCGTCATCGAGCATGATGTCGCCGGCGAAGATCAGTGTCAGCGGGGCGGCTTGGGCAATGCTGGCGAGCAGGCAGAGTGCGGCCATGGCTGCTCCACGGAGCAAATTTCTGCGCGGGCTGGCCAAATGGAAAAGTCCGGTGATTTTCATGGCCGGTCTTTCAGTTCGCACCAGTATTGCAGTTCGCCATCGCGCACGGGTTCATAGACAAAATGCAGTCCGGTGAAGCCGTAACGGTCGTTGGTGCGGGGTGGGAGCGGGTAGCTGGTTTGATGGATCAGGACCGGGCCTTCGTCACGATCAACGTAGGTGTAGAGCTTGATGGCAGCGAGGTCGGCGGCTTGCGCTTGGTTGACGAGACGAAAGAGCAGGCGAGACCCGATGGCAATCGGTACTTCGCTGTAGGGCGAGGCGGTAGGCGCAGCTTCGATGGTCCGGGTTTCGCCGCCGTAGGTGAGGTGACAGGCGACCGTGTAGGCCTGGCTAGCCGAGGCGGTGGTGAGCAGAAGGCCGAGCAGCAGCTTAAGGTACCACGGCATTCTGCAGGCTTCCTCTTTTTGGCGAATGCCAGAATCCGGAATGCTTGAAAGCCGGGCCGCCGGCTCGTTCCGGCGGGACGGATTAATGCTAGCCACCTCAGCGTGCCTTGGCGCGGCTGGCGGATTTGAGAACGATTTCGACGGGTAATGCCTGCCCCTCGTGAAGCGTCGGGTAGGTCTGGCTGTTAACGAAGAGCAGGCGTCCCTTGTCCTCGATGCGGGCAGCGATGGCAAGGCGGGCCTTCTTGCCGAGCAACGCCTTGTCTACCGTGGCCGAGAAGGGAATCGGCACTTGGGCACCGTTCAGCTCATAGCGTTGCTCGACCAGGGTTCTGGCTGGCGCCCCGGGGCGAGCGGTGTCCTGGATGCGGATGGTCAGGGTGGCGCCGGGTGGCAAGGCGATGCGGGCGAGGTAGGTGACGCTGCCGGTGATGTCGATGAAACTGCTGGCGGTCGGTTGTGCCACTGTCTGCTGGGTGGCCGGGGGAAGCGTGCCGCGCGTGCAGCGGCGGAGGTTGCTCTTGCCATCTTCGATCACGGCATTGTCGTCCTTGGTGTGCAGGCGAATATTGCCGCTGCGGTACAGCGTGCCGGAGGTGGAAGGGACTTGCGGCAGGGTCAGTGCTTCGTCAGCAAAATGCAGTGTGGCCTGGGGGCGCCCATCGGCATCGGCCGAAAAGGAAATGTCGAGGCGGCTGCCGTTGTCGCAGGCGTAGGGAGTGCGTTCTTCGCTGGCTATTGCGCACAGCGGGAGGAGTAGTGCCAAGAGGTAACTGAGTTTCATGTTTTTTCGAGTTTGGGTAGCGCGAGCCAGTGGCCATCGATCAGGCCTTCAATGGGCTGAAACATCGCCTTATAGGCCATCTTGCGACTATTGGCGATCCAGTAGCCGAGGTAAAGGTAGGGCAGTCCTAGGGCCTGACATTGGGCAGCTTGCCACAGGATGTTGTAGGTGCCAAAGCTGGCGTCTGGAATGTCCGGGTCGTAGAAGGTATAGACCGAGGAGAGACCGTCGTCGAGGACATCGATCAGGCTGACCATACGGATGCCTTCATCGTCGGAGAACTCGATAAGCCGGGTGTCTACACGACTTTGCAGAAGGAACTGGGCATATTGCTCATGGCTGTCTTCGTCCATGCCGCCACCGGGATGCCGAGCTTGCTGGTAGCGGTTGTACAGCGCGTAATGCTCGTCGATATAGACCAAGGGCAATTCGCGGGCGCGCAGGTTGGCATGATGCTTCATGGCGCGGCGCTGGCTGCGATTGGGGCGCAACTCGGCCACCGGCAGGCGAACCGGAACGCAGGCCTTGCAGCCGTCACAGTGAGGACGATAGGTAAAGATGCCGCTGCGCCGGAAGCCAGTACGAATCAGCGAACTGTAGATTTCGCTGTCGATCAGGTGAGCCGGGGTCGCCACTTGCGAACGGGCCTCGCGGTCGGGCAGATAGCTGCACGGATAGGGCGAAGTGGCGTAGAACTGCAGCAGCGAAAAGGGGAGGGCGGCGTCGTCGGGTTGGGCCATGTCTATCTCGCCGGGTCAAGCGGGTCGGTCGACCAGACTGTGCGTGGACTGCCGGATGCGGTCAAGGCTGACAAGCGGGCCTGAAACGCATCACGCGGAATCTCTCTTCCGCCGAGCGAGGCCAGGTGGTCGGTGTACATCTGACAGTCGATCATGCCGAATTGGTTGTTCACAAGATAATCCACCAGATGGGCGAAGGCGACCTTGGAGGCATCGGTGCGATGCGAGAACATCGATTCGCCGTAAAACATGTGTCCGATCGCCAGGCCATACAGCCCCCCGACCATCACACCTTCTTCGTAGGTTTCGACCGAGTGCGCCCAGCCGAGTTCATGCAGGCGGGTATAGGCGTGTTTCATTTCCGGCGAGATCCAGGTGCCATCCTGGCCGGGGCGGGGGGTGCTGGCGCAATTGGCCATCACGCCACGGAAGTTGCTGTCGAAACGGACTTCGAATTTACCCGAGCGCAGGGTTTTCTTCAGCGAGCGGGTCAGCCGAAATTCTTCAGGAAAGAGGACCATGCGCGGGTTCGGGCTATACCACAAGGGCTGTCCTTCCACCGTGCCCCAAGGGAAAATACCGCGCCGGTAGGCGTCGAGCAGGCGGTCAGGCTGCAGATCTCCGCCGACGGCGAGGAGTCCTCCCATGTCTTCGCGAGCCATTTCGACCGGCGGAAAGAGGTCGAGCGGGCCGAGGTAGGGAATCATGCGTGTTGGTCGTTCAGCTTCTTGAAGGCAATGACATGATCGGCGTCGAGCCGGATGCCGATTTTTTCGCCAATCGCATGATTGTGGTGCGAAGGAACCAGCGAGAGCACTTCGGCGCCACTCTTCAGGCGTAGCGAATAGAGAATGTCGGCTCCGCGGAAAGCCTTGTGCAGCACTTCAGCCTGCAAGGGGCTGCGATCGTCGTGCACGATGTCATCGGGGCGCAGCAGGACATCGACCTCGCAACCGTCGCCGCAATTGGCGCAGGTTTCACTGCATTCAACCGCAATGTCGGAGACCAGCTGGCCGAGTTCCATCTCGACATTGGTACCGCCGGCAACCACGCCGGGTAGTAGTACGCCCTGGCCGATGAAGTCGGCAACGAAACGGTTGGCCGGCCGGTGGTAAAGGTTGTAGGGCACATCCCACTGCTGGATGCGGCCTTCGTGCATGATGCCGATTTCGTCGGCCATGGCGAAAGCCTCGTTTTGATCATGGGTGACCATGATGGCGGTCGAACCCTCGCGCTTGAGAATTTCGCGGACTTCAACCGAAAGTCGTTCACGCAAACCGACGTCAAGGTTGGAGAAAGGCTCGTCGAGCAGGATCAGTTCCGGCCGTGGTGCCAATGCACGGGCCAGTGCCACGCGTTGCTGCTGGCCGCCGGAGAGTTCATGCGGGTACTTGTTGCCCTGGCCATGCAGGCCGACGGTGGCCAGCAATTGCCTGACGCGTAGATGGGCATCCTCGGCCGGCTTGCGCCCCAGGCCGAAAGCCACGTTTTCCTCGACGGAGAGGTGAGGGAAGAGCGCGTAGTCCTGAAAAACCATGCCGATCCGCCGTTTTTCCGGGGCAACGCGTTGCCCGGCGCGGCTGACGACTTCGCCGCGCAGGCTGATCTCGCCCCCGGAAATGTCTTCAAAGCCAGCGATGCACCGCAGCAGCGTGGTCTTGCCACACCCCGACGGGCCGAGCAGGCAGGCAATGCTGCCACCTTCGAGCCGGAAATTCACGCCATCGACAACGGTGTGCTTGCCGTAACGCTGAACGACGCCACTGAGTTCAAGTTGAGCCATAGCGGTCGATTATAATTCGCATTCACAATCATGCGCATCGCCTACTTTTCCCCGCTGCTTGCTGTCGGACTCGTTGTCGCCCTGCTCGCCGGTTTGCCGGTGGCCAGTGTCGGACTGAACCTGTTCGTTGGCGGAACGAGCGAGACCTGGGCGCATCTGGCAGCGACGGTATTGCCGGAATACATCAGCAATTCACTGTGGCTCTGCCTCGGGGTTGGTTGCGGCGTTGGAGTCGTTGGTGTGGCCACCGCCTGGCTGACAGCGATGCATGACTTTCCCGGGCGCCGCATTTTCGAGTGGGCGCTGGTCCTGCCGCTGGCCGTGCCGGCCTATGTTATGGCCTACGTTTATACCGACTTTCTGCAGTTTGTCGGGCCGGTGCAGACCGTGTTGCGCGAGACTTTCAGCTGGCAGTTTGGCGACTACTGGTTTCCGGACATCAGGACGCTGCCCGGCGCCATTCTGATGTTCGTCAGCGTGCTATATCCCTATGTGTATTTGCTGGCCCGTACCGCCTTTCTCGAACGCGCCAGCGGCATGCTGGAGGCGGCCCGCACGCTGGGCATGGGGCCGTGGCGGGCATTTTTTTCGGTATCCCTGCCGCTGGCTCGACCGGCCATTGTCGCCGGTGTGGCGCTGGCGCTGATGGAAACACTGGCCGACTACGGCACGGTCGCCTATTTTGCGGTTAATACCTTTACCACCGGCATCTACCGCGCCTGGTTTTCGCTGGGTGACCGGGTGGCTGCGGCCCAACTGGCGGCCATGCTGCTCGCCTTCGTGCTCTTCCTGTTGATGGCTGAGCGCGTTTCGCGGGGGCGGGCGCGCTATCACAACACCACGAACCGTAGCCGGCCGATGGCGGGTGCCCGGTTGCGCGGCCCGGCGGCCATTTTGGCCACGCTGGCTTGCGCCGTACCCTTTCTATTGGGCTTCATCGTACCGGCAACCCTGCTGCTGAAAATGGCTTTGACCGACGGAGATGCCCAGTTCGGAGAACGTTTCCTGACCCTCTCCCGGAACAGCTTCGTGCTGGCCGGCGCAACGGCCGCCATCGGCGTGCTGCTGGCGCTGCTGCTGGCTTATGGTGCCCGGCTGTCGAAAACGACTTTAGCCAATGCGCTCAACCGGCTGGTTGGGCTCGGTTATGCGGTGCCCGGGGCGGTCATCGCTGTCGGCGTGCTGATTCCGGTGACCCGGCTCGATAACTGGCTGGCCGGACAATGGGAACAATGGTTCGGCCATAACCCCGGCCTGCTGCTGACCGGGGGCATCGCGGCACTGATCTACGCTTACCTTGTCCGTTTCCTGGCGGTGGCCTTGCATACGGTCGAATCCAGTCTGGCAAAAGTAACGCCCAGCATGGATGATGCCGCCCGTAGCCTGGGATTGGGGCAAGGCGAAACCCTGCGCCGGGTGCACGTGCCCATGCTGCGGGGCAGTCTGTTTACGGCCGGTTTGCTGGTATTTGTCGATGTGATGAAGGAGCTGCCGGCCACATTGGTTATGCGCCCATTCAATTTCGACACGCTGGCAACGCAGGCCTATACCCTGGCCTCGGATGAGCGTCTGGCCGAAGCGTCGACGGCGGCACTGGCGATTGTGGCGGTGGGCTTGCTGCCCCTGATCGCCTTGTCACGCCAGATTTCGGCCGTACGACGCCAGTAAGCGCAAGACTCTCCGCCGACTTGTTTAGCTGCCGCTTTTGGGTGGGGTTAGGGGAAAATCAATCGCGTCATGTTCCTCAAGGAACATCAGGTCCATGGATAGCGCGTTGGTTTCCGTGCCATAGACTTCTGCAGCATCGTTGTTGATGCTTGGGGCGGGCGGGATTTCGGTTCGCGTAAACTCGATGCTGTTGTCCGGCACCGGTTCCGGGAGGGAAGGGGCTATGGCCTCAACCGGCAAAGGTTCGCTGGTGATATCGAAAATACCAGGATCAATCGCGAGGCCTTCGGGAATCGCCGCCCCTTGCTGAAGTAGCAGGGCGACGATTTCGTTGTGTTCATGTCTTAATGCCAGGCGAAGCGGCGCACCCGGGCCATCGCTGGCGGCAGCGTTCGGGTTGGCACCGTGGGTCAGAAGTTCGCGCACGATCGCCAGATTGCCTTCGAAACAGGCAGCCCGCAACGGCAGGCCTCGGCTACCGTGCATGTCGGGCTCTTCAATGTCTGCACCTTCTTCGAGCGCGTTGATGACCCCACTGAGTCGTCCGGCACGGATGGCTGCGATCAGCTTGCTTGCGGTGGGTCCCTTTTTGGTCATGTTTCCAGACTATCTCGACAGTTTTTGGATTGTAGGCAATCACCCATACTTTGGCGAGTCAGCTTATTTGAATCCGACGCGGTCGAAAATGATCTGCGCCTTGCTCTGGTACATGGCCAGGTTCTTGACCGGCAACTTGTCAGCCTTGAATTTGCCGAGTGACTCCAGGGCCGGATTGGCCACCTTGACGCTATCGACGGCCGGCCATTCGTTGTTGCCATCGGCGAAATAGCGTTGCGCCTGATCGGAGGCCAGGTATTCCAGGAATTTGACGGCGGCTTCCTTGTGTGGCGCCGTCCTGAGCATGCCGCCGCCGGAGACGTTGATGTGAGCGCCGTTGCCGCTCTGGTCCGGCCAGATGACGCCGACTTTTTCCATCAGCTTGATCTCTTCGGGTTTGGTCGAACGGAGCAATCGGGCCACGTAGTAGGTATTGGAAATCGTTACCCCACACTCGCCGACAGCCACCGACTTGATCTGGTCCGTATCACCGCCTTTGGGCGCGCGGGCAAAGTTGGCGACCATGCCGCGGGCCAGTTCTTCGGCCTTGCTCTCACCTTGGTGGGCGATGATCGATGCCATCAGCGACAAATTGTAGGGATGGGAGCCCGAGCGGGAGCAGAGCTTGCCCTTCAGCTTAGGATTCGCCAGGTCGGCGTAGTTCTGCACGTCTTCCGGTTTGACTGAGGCCTTGTTGTATACGATGACGCGGGCGCGGGTTGAAAACGAGAACCAGTCTTCGGTACGCAGGTGGGCTGGAATCCTGGTTTCGAGAAGTTTTGAGGCCAACGGAGCGAACAGGCCAAGTTCATGTGCCTTGGCCAGGCGGGCGGCATCAACGGTCAGGAATACATCAGCCGGGCTGTTCAATCCTTCGTTCCTGATCCGCTCAAGCAATTCATCTTCCTTGCCTTCAATGCGGTTGATCCTGATGCCTGTTTGCTGCGTGAAGTTGGCGTAAAGTGCTTCGTCCGTCTGGTAGTGGCGGGCGGAGTAAAGATTCAGGATCTTGTCTTCGGCCGTGGCTGATTGGGCCAAAGTGATAACGGCGGCGATCAGAACTGGTCTAAGTTTCATGCGGCAACTCCGGATGTCTTTGAGAATCGCCCCAGTTTACTTGCTGACACGGCTGTTGTGGACGAGAGCGATTGCCTTGATTGGACGTAAAAAAAGCGGCTGTTTAGCCGCTTGGTTCAATTGACTTCGAGAATTCGTCGCGCGCCGTTGTAGCGCTGCATCCAGTAACTGCTTTCCATGTTCTCGACGCGAACTTCAGCGCCAGTGCGTGGCGCGTGCAGGAAGTGGTTGTCGCCGAGATAAATGCCGACGTGCGAGAAGGTGCGGCGCATCGTATTAAAGAAGACCAGATCGCCCGGTTTGAGTTGGCTGGAGTCGATCTGCTGGCCAACTTCGCTCATTTCGCGAGCGGTACGCGGCAAGGAGGCGCCGATGCTGTCCTTGAAGACCAGACGAACAAAACCACTGCAGTCAAGACCGCTGCTTTCGTCGTTGCCACCAAATCGGTAGCGGACGCCGACCAGCTTCAGACCTTGCAGGATTACATCCTGAGCGACGTTGGTGTAACGTTCCAGAAACGACTGCTGCTCTTCTGGTTTGCGTGCCAGTTCAGCCGCGGAGGACGCGCTGATCCCGCCGACGAGCAGCGAGAAGGCAAGCAGAAGGGAGGCCGTTACTTTTTGCATAGCCGCGAAATGTATTTGAAAAACCGCTGACTGTAAAGAAGCTGAAAAATTCGGGTACTGCAACTATGTTCATCATTCGTAATTATGAATACAATTTCTCCCCCTATGAGCGAGGTGATCTATGGGTTCCTTCAAGGCACTGCTGATTGAAGAGCACGACGGTAAGGTAAGCTGTGGCTTCGTCCAACTGGATGAAGGCCGGCTTGATGCCGGTAATGTCACGATCCGCGTCGCTTACTCAAGCATCAATTACAAGGATGCGCTGGCGGCAACCGGTGCAGGCAAGATCATTCGACGCTTCCCTTGTGTCGGCGGCATCGATCTGTCCGGCACGGTCATTGAAAGCGGTGATCCACGCTTCAAGCCCGGTGACCAGGTGATTGCGACCAGCTTTGATATCGGTGTCGCACATCATGGCGGCTATGCCGAAATTGCCCGGGTTCCCGGCGAATGGGTTGTTCCGTTGCCGGCCGGATTGTCGCTTTATGAGGCAATGGCGCTGGGTACTGCTGGTTTTACCGCGGCGCTGGGTGTTGTGCGTATGGAAGAGAATGGCCTGCGCCCGGATAAGGGGCCTGTCATCGTGACCGGGGCAACCGGCGGTGTCGGTAGCCTGGCAATCGATATGCTCGCGAGAACTGGCTATCACGTGGTGGCGCTGACCGGCAAGGAGTCCGAAGCTGATTACCTGCGCAGCCTTGGGGCGGCGGAAGTATTGCTGCGCCAGAGTCTCGATCTGACCAAGATTCGTCCGCTTGACCGTGCGCGCTGGGCGGGAGCCGTCGATAATCTGGGCGGTGACGTGCTGGCCTGGATTGCCAGCACCATGGAGCAGGGTGGCACGATTGCCAGCATCGGCTTGGCGGCCAGCATGTCGCTGAATACCACGGTAGCGCCTTTTATCCTGCGTGGTGTTTCCTTGCTCGGCATTGACTCCGGCTATATCCGGGAGCCCTATCGCAGCGGTGTCTGGCAGCGTTTGGCCACCGATTTGCGCCCACCGCATCTGGCCTCCATGTCGCGTCGTATTCCTTTTGACGACTTGCCGGCAACCTTTGGTGAATACATTGCCGGGCGCGCCAAGGGGCGTGTGGTTGTGGAAATTGCCGGAGGTTGATGTGGCCGAGTTGCCGCACATCCTGATCGTCGATGATTCCAGAGTGGTGCGGAGGTCCCTCATCCAGCATTTGCAGGGGCAGTACGATGTCCGGGAGGAGAGCGACGGCGAGGCAGCATGGCAGACGCTGGTTGTCGATCACTCGATCAAGGCGGTGATTTCCGATTTGCAAATGCCCAAGTTGAATGGCTATGAGCTGCTGGAGCGGGTACGTTCCTCCAAACTTCGTCGCTTACAGCAACTGCCGTTTATTCTGGTTTCCGGCGAAGAGACTGAGGAAGAGCGAGTCAGGGCAAAGGAGTTGGGGGTTTCGGATTTTGTGACCAAGGGCGCGGGGGGCACGGAAGTGCTGACCCGCCTGAATAATTTGCTTGTCTTGACCAGCGTGCAGGAAAACCGCGAGGCTGATCGCGAACGCCTGGTGCAGGATCCGGTGAGCGGTTTATTCACAAGAAAATATCTGGAACTTCAGACGGCACAGGCCTTGTCGCATTCGGCACGGCATGGTGTTGATGTCAGCGTGATGGTGCTTGGTTTTGATGGTTTCGCCGGCCTGCGCGAACGGCTGGGTGAGCAGGTGGCCGACGAGATTGGCAACCGTTTCGCCAAGATGCTGGCAGGGAAGATGCGTCAGGAAGATAGCCTGGGTCATTTCGGACACGGGCAGTTTGCCGTCGTTTCGCCGGGGACGGCGCCGGCTTTTTGCGCGACGTTTGCCGAGCGGGTACGCGAAGCAATCGAGGCGGCACGTCTGTCGGTGCAAGGACAGACAGTCGCGTTGACGGTCAGTATTGGGTTGGCTAGCTTTCCCTCCGATAAGGTCGATTCAGCGGCGACCTTGCTGGATCTGGCCGGGGAGCGCATGCAGAAGGCCATGCGGGCTGGCGGAAACCGAACCGGGTCAGGCGGTATTCTGCCGGCAACGCGGCCGATTTCCCTGCATCACGCCGTAGAGCTGTTGGCGGCAAATCGTCCGGGGCCGGTAATTCCGCACCTTCCGGCTTTGGCCGAGCAGCTTCTGCCTTTGCTGAAACTGATGGATCAGGAGTTGGAGTTGGATTTGGCTCTGCCACTGGCAGAGATCGAATACCGTTTGAGTGAACGGAAGTCTCAAAAAAATTAATCCGTTCTGTGTTTTTGTTGTGCAGGAAAACTTAGCTAGAGGGAGCTTTATGGCGACGTACAAGGAGTTTCACCAGTATTCCATCGAAAAACCGAATGAGTTCTGGACCGAACAGGCTCAACTTATCGACTGGAAAGAACCGTTCACCCAAGTCTGCGATTATTCTCGCCCGCCGTTTGCCAAATGGTTTGTCGGTGGCAAGACCAATCTGTGCCATAACGCGGTTGACCGCCATGCGGCCAAGCGCCCGAACGACCGTGCGCTGATCTTCATTTCGACCGAAACCGACGAAGAAACGGTTTACAGCTTTGCCGAACTGCAGCGCGAAATCGAGCGCATGGCGGCGATTTACCAGAGCCTCGGTGTCAAGAAGGGCGACCGCGTCCTGATCTACATGCCGATGATTGCCCAGGCGACCTTTGCCATTCTCGCTGCAACGCGTATTGGCGCCATTCACTCGGTCGTGTTCGGCGGTTTCGCCTCCGGTTCGCTGGCTACCCGCATCGACGATGCCAAGCCAACCCTGATCGTTTCTTCCGACGCCGGCATGCGTGGTGGCAAAGCTGTGCCGTACAAGCATCTGCTCGACGAAGCCATCGACCTGGCTGAACACAAGCCGGCCAAGGTGCTGATGGTCGATCGTGGCCTGGACAAGGCTTTCAACAAGGTGGCCGGTCGCGACGTCGACTACGCTACCGAGCGCGCCAAGTTCATGGATGCCAAGGTGCCGTGCGAATGGCTGGAGTCGTCCGAGCCGTCCTACATCCTCTACACCTCGGGCACGACCGGCAAGCCGAAGGGCGTGCAGCGCGACACCGGTGGTTACGCGGTGGCACTGGCTTCGTCGATGAAGCACATCTACTGCGGTGGCGAGGGCGAAACCTTCTTCTCCACCTCGGACATCGGCTGGGTGGTCGGTCACTCCTACATCATCTATGGCCCGCTGATCGCCGGTATGGCCACCGTGATGTACGAAGGCACGCCGCTGCGTCCGGATGCTGGCATCTGGTGGCAGATCGTCGAGAAGTACAAGGTGACGGTCATGTTCTCGGCGCCGACCGCCGCCCGCGTGCTGAAGAAGCAGGACCCGGCCTTCATGCACAAGTACGACCTGTCGTCCCTGAAGCACGTCTTCATGGCCGGTGAGCCGCTCGACCAGCCGACCCACGAGTGGTTCCAGAACGAACTGCAGAAGCCGGTTATCGACAATTACTGGCAGACCGAAACCGGCTGGCCGATGCTGGCTTCGCTGCCGGGTGTCGAAAAGACCCCGATCAAATTCGGTTCTCCATCCTTCCCGGTTTACGGCTACAACCTGCAGATCTTCCGCGAAGACGGCTCGGTTTGCGGCGCCAACGAGAAGGGCATCGCTGCGGTCATCCCGCCGCTGCCGCCTGGCTGTCTGTCCACCGTTTGGGGGCAGGACGACCGGTTCGTGTCGACCTACTTCACGCTGTTCAAGGATCCGCTGGTTTATTCCTCCTACGACTGGGCGATCAAGGACGACGACGGTTACTTCACCATTCTCGGCCGCACCGACGACGTGATCAACGTTGCCGGTCACCGTCTGGGCACCCGTGAAATTGAGGAAGCCATCCAGAACCATCCGGCAATTGCCGAAGTGGCCGTGGTTGGCGTCGAGGACAAGCTCAAGGGTCAGGTGCCGATGGCGTTTGCCGTCGTCAAGGATGCCTCCAAGCTTGCTACCCCAGAGTTGATCAAGGCGCTGGAGAAGGAAGTGTTCGGCACGGTCGACAGCATTCTCGGTGCTATTGGTCGTCCGGCTCGCGTCCATTTCGTGACCGGTCTGCCCAAGACCCGCTCCGGCAAGATGCTGCGCCGTTCGCTGCAGGCGCTGGCCGAAGGCCGCGATCCGGGCGATCTGACGACGATCGACGATCCATCCACCTTGGAGCAGATCAAGAACGCCCTGGCCAGCTAATCGCGTCTTGTGCTTGAACAAAGGCCCGCCGATGAAAATCGGCGGGCCTTTTTATTGCGCCACTGTAAGAATCCGGCTCGGGGGCGGGTGTTAGAATGCCCGCCAGTCCTACCACTCTGTCGTTTACGTTGATGATTTACGAAACCGTCGCTGCTGTCGATCTGGGTTCCAATAGCTTCCGCCTGCAGGTTGGGCGTGTGGTGGATGATCAAATCTATATTCTGGATTCCATGAAGGAGGCGGTTCGCCTGGCTTCCGGCCTGACTGCCGACAAGCGGCTGGATACGGCGGCACAGGTACGGGCGATCGATGCGCTGCGTCGTTTTGGCGAACGATTGCGCGGACTCGACAAGGGCGCTGTTCGCGCCGTGGCAACCAATACCCTGCGAGTGGCCAAGAATGCGGTCGAGTTTCTGCCGTTGGCCGAGGAAGCGCTGGGCTTCCCGATTGAAATCATCGCTGGTCGCGAAGAAGCACGTCTGATTTATATCGGTGCATCGCACTCGTTGCCCATGGTTTCGCACAAGCGATTGGTTGTCGATATTGGCGGTGGTTCGACTGAATTCATCATCGGCAAGCGCCATGAGCCGCAGCTGATGGAGTCGCTGTACATGGGCTGCGTCAGCTACACGCAGCGTTTCTTTCCGGATCGCCGGATCGACAAAAAGCGGCTGCGCGAGGCACAAGTGGCCGCTGCCAAGGAAATTGAACTGATTGCCCACGACTACCAGCGCCTTGGCTGGAAGGAGGCGGTTGGCTCCTCAGGTTCGGCGCGGGCGATTGCCGATGTGCTGGAACTGAACGGCATGAATCCAAACGGCGAAAGCGGCATTACCCGGGTTGGGCTCGACAAGCTTTGTGCCCTGTTGATCAAGGCGGGGTCTGCCGAGGCGCTTGATTTGCCCGGCATCAAGGGGGATCGTCTGCCGGTGTTTCCTGGTGGCGTGGCCATCATGTCGGCGATTTTCGAGGAACTCAATATTGAGCGCATGTCTTATGCCGACGGCGCTTTGCGCCTTGGCGTACTCTATGATTTGCTCGGTCGCTTTCATCATCATGACATGCGGGATTCGACCGTGTCGCAATTCCGGCGCCGTTATCAAGTCGAAGGCGATCAGGTCGAGCGGGTCGAGGCGACAGCGTTATCGGCGTTGACCCAGTTGTCAGAAGGCACGCCATCGGAATCGGATGTCCAGTTCCTGTCATGGGCTTGCCGCTTGCACGAAATCGGTATCTCCGTCGCCCACAATGCCTATCACAAGCATGGTGCCTACGTTCTGACTTACGCCGATATGCCGGGTTTTTCCAAGAAGGATCAGGCGCGGCTGGCCATGCTGGTCCTTGGGCACCGAGGCAAGCTTGAAAAACTGGGGGCGGTCCCGGCGGACGATAGTGCGTGGAACCTGATTTTTTGTCTGCGCCTGGCGGTTTTGCTGCACCGGACCCGCGATGATCGAGCGCTTCCTGCATGGCGTGTCGTGCGCAGCGGCAATGGTTTTCTGCTTGAATTACCGGCTGACTGGTTAGCGGCCAATCCCTGGACTGCGGCGGCTTTTGGCGAAGAGTCCAGTGTCTGGAAGCAGATAGGGCGGGATTATGTCTTCAAGTCCAAACCGGTAAGGAAGCCTGCATGAGCGAAATTCCCCGCTTGCGAGTCGAGCCGGGGAAGGTGGTGCTCTCCGGCGCATGGACGCTGGCGGAAATGCTGCCGATGTTGTCATTTTTGCAGGCGGAACTCACCAATCAGTCACACCACATCAGGCACTGGGATTTGTCCGCGGTGACGCGCCTGGATAGTGCGGCCGCGGTACTGCTGTGGCGGACTTGGGGTGGGCAGTGGCCAGCCAGTCTAGATGTCGATGAGGTGCATCGGCCAGTCCTGGTGCGCGTTGCTGAGCTGCCACGCGAAATGCCGGAGCAAGCATTGCCTCGCGTACACCTGCCGGAGTTTATCGGGGTCCTTTTGTTCAAGGCGCTGGCCAATGTGCGCGGCATGGTTGCCCTGTTTGGCCAATTGCTGCTCGACTGTGCCTATCTGTTTCGTCACCCGAAGGACGTGCCGTGGCGGGAATTTACCTCCAATGTTTACAAGGCCGGCGCGTTGGCATTGCCGGTTACCGCGCTGGTTGGTTTCCTGATTGGCGTGACGATCAGCTATCTCTCGGCGCTCCAGTTGAAGAGCTTCGGCGCTGATCTGTTCATCGTCAATATTCTCGGGATCTCAATCATTCGTGAACTGGGTCCGGTGCTTGTCGCGGTACTGGTGGCCGGGCGTTCCGGCTCGGCGATGACAGCGCAGATTGGCGTGATGCGGGTGACCGAAGAAATCGATGCCTTGTCGACAATGGGGATCTCGCGCAGCATTCGTGTCGTTTTGCCCAAGGTGTTCGGATTAACCGTAGCCATGCCGCTTCTGGTGCTGTGGACTTCGGCCGTTGCCTTGTTTGGTGGAATGCTGGCTGCGCTAATGCAGCTTGACCTGTCGCTGATCTACTTTCTCGAAAATCTGCCCAGGGCAGTGCCGGTCGCCAACCTGTTCATTGGGCTGGGCAAGGGGCTGGTGTTTGGCTTTGTCACCGCTGTGGTGGCCTGCCATTTTGGCTTGCACGTCAAACCGAATACCGAAAGCCTGTCGGCTAATACGACGAGTGCGGTGGTGACGGCGATCACCTCTGTCATTTTGGTTGATGCAATTTTTGCGATCTTTACCCGGCAGATCGGGGTGCCACAGCTATGAGCCAGCCGCCGGTCATCGAACTGAGCGGCGTGACGGCCAGTTTTCGTGGACAAATGGTGCATCGCGATCTGGCCTTGCGGGTGGAGGAGGGCCAGATCGTTGGACTGCTTGGCGGTTCCGGGAGCGGCAAAACGACGCTGCTGCGCGAAATCCTTGGCTTGTTGCGGCCGGATGCAGGCGTCGTCCGTCTGTTCGGCGTCGACCTCAACGATCCGGATGTCGTTCTGCAACGGGATGTGCGGCGGCGTCTAGGGATGTTGTTTCAGCACGGCGCATTATTTTCCGCCTTGTCAGTATTCGACAACATTGCTTTCCCCTTGCGTGAATTGCGTTGCCTTGATGAGGATTGGATTCGACGGCTGGTCCATCTCAAGCTGGCGATGGTCGGTCTGGAGGAAGCGCATGGCAAGCAGATGCCTGCCGAGTTGTCAGGCGGGATGGTCAAGCGTGTTGCACTAGCCCGAGCGCTGGCACTTGAGCCTGAGCTCTTGCTGCTCGATGAACCGACAGCCGGCCTCGACCCGGATCGCAGCCAGAATTTTGTCGAGCTGGTCGGCAATTTGCAGCGCGAACTTGGCCTGACGGTGGTCATGGTCACCCATGACCTCAATACACTGGCCGGACTCGCCACCCATGTGGCCGTCCTGGCTGATCAACAGATCGTTGCCTTTGGCACGAGGGCCGAAATCATGACGGTCGATCATCCCTTCGTCACCGGCTTTTTTGGCGCTGATCGCCGGAAACTGCTTTAATCGCTAATCATGGAAAATAAGTCTCACGCCTTTGCCGCCGGACTCTTTGCCCTTCTCCTTGGCCTGGCGGCCTTGCTAGCAACCTATTGGCTAAGCGGTAGTCGCGATGCCTCACGTGATTACATCGTCGTGACCAAGCAAAATATTGGTGGCTTGAATCCACAGGCTCAGGTTCGCTATCGTGGTATCCGGGTCGGCAAGGTCAGCGACATCCGTCTTGATCCGGATGACTACAGCAATATCCTGATTACCATTTCGGTTAATGAAGACGTGCCACTGACCACCGGGACCGTTGCCAAACTGAATTACCAGGGCGTCACCGGATTGGCGCATATCCTTCTGCTGGAGACAGGCAAGGACATGGCTCCCCTGGAACCTGATGGCGACAAATTGCCGCGTATCACGATGATTCCTTCGCTGCTGGATGAACTCGGTGAAACTGGGGCAGCCACGCTGAAACAGGCCCGGCAGATGATGGCCAGTGCCAATGCACTGCTCAGCGAAGAAAATCGGACTCTTCTGACGGCGACCTTGGCGAATCTGGAAGCGGCATCTGGCAGCATGAAACCGGCGCTGGAAAACCTCAATGCGACGCTGGTTCAAATGAGGAAATTGCTGGATGACCGCAACGTCAAACAACTTTCGCAAGCAGCCGGTGAGGTCGGGCCGTTGCTCAGCGATACCCGGATTCTGATCGGCAAGATGCAGGTCGCCACCGACAAGCTGGATGTCGCCATTGGCGATGCTTCGGCGGGCGGAACCTCGGCGTTGATGCCGCGCTTGAATGAGCTGGCGGTGGATTTTTCAATGACCTCGCGGCAGTTGAGTCGGGTTCTGCGCATTCTCGAAGACACGCCGCAAGGCTTGGTGTTTGGTGCACCAGCTCAGTCGCCGGGTCCGGGTGAGAGCGGATTCAACCCGAACGGAGGTAAATAAGATGCGCTGGCTTGCTGCGGTATTGCTTGGCCTTTGCCTCTCGGCATGTTTTACCGCGGGTAAGCGGGGCGGAGATACTCCGCTGGCGATCTATGACTTCGGTCCTCCGTCATCAAGCCTGCTTCCCGCTCCCCGCAAACAGCCAGTCGCACTGGAGGTGAGGGCTCCGTTGTGGTTCGATTCGCTGGGGCTTGATTACCGTTTGAGTTATGTCGAGGCGTCACGCTTGCGCGAATATGCCCGAGCTCGCTGGGCCGGGCCTCCGGCGCAGCTGATCCAGCAGCGGCTATCGCAGCGGCTCGGCTATGTGATGGCGGGGCAGGGGCAGACCCGTTGTCTGGTTCGTCTGGAAATTACAGAGTTCAGTCAGGTCTTTGCCGCCGCGGACAGCAGTCGTGGGGTTCTGCAAGGACGGGCTCTGTTGCTGGATCGTTCGCGCCGCCAAGTGGCGGAACTGGTGTTAAGTCTTGAAAAACCGGCACCGTCGGCAGATGCGCGCGGTGGTGTGGAGGCCCTGGCGCTCACGGTTGAGCAACTTGCAATCGACCTGTTTGCCTGGGAAAAAACACTGGCTGATGGCGCAGTTGCCGGAGGCTGTTTCAGTTAGTTGGAAACGATGCGCTCGGCGATGCGTTGCTTGAGATCGGCAAGATTGTCGTCGAAATGCGTGTAATGCATCAGCGACAGGCCAAAAACACAGGCGTAGAGCAGCAGGCTGCGGCTCTTGGCCTCGGCATCGGACATTCCTGCCGCAACAAACAGCTTGCGGGTGCATTCCAGTCGATAAAGATCCACCGCTTCGACAATGGCAGCAGCTTGTGGGTCGTGTCTTGCCCAATCGCGGACCGCCAGTTCGATCGACATTCCTTTGCGGTTGCGGCTGGCGCCGTATACTTCGATCGCATAGTGCAACTGGTCGCGTTCATTGCCGGGGGTCACTGCCGTCGTCTTTTCAATGTCGCGGATGCGGCCAAGTTTCCACTGTTCCAGTACGGCGTCGAGCAGTGCCTGCCGGTCCTTGAAGTGCCAGTAGAAACTGCCCTTGGTGACGCCGCAACGCTTGGCCAGCACTTCGACACGCAAGCCGCTGACGCCTTCCTTGGCAAGAAGGTCGATCGCCACTTCCACCCAGCGATCCGGATCAAGTTGGGTGCGTGTTGCTGCCGCCCGCTTGCGAGGTTTGACCGATGTGGTTTTCATTGAGGACTTGACAGGTTTGTTTTCCATACGCTACCGTATGCTTTTCCATACGACACAGTATGGTCATTGTGCTGATTGAGTAGTTGTCTGTCAAACGGATGTCGCAGTTTAGAAAATCTAACCGAGTAAAAGGAGAAGGCTTGTGAAGATTCTGGTTCCGGTGAAACGGGTAGTCGATTACAACGTCAAGGTTCGCGTCAAGGCGGATGGTTCGGGTGTTGATCTGGCCAACGTCAAGATGAGCATGAACCCGTTTGACGAAATTGCCATTGAAGAAGCGGTACGTCTGAAGGAAGCCGGTGTGGCGACCGAGGTGATCGCCGTCTCCTGTGGCGTTGCTGCCTGCCAGGAAACGCTGCGTACGGCCATGGCGATCGGTGCCGACCGCGGCATCCTGGTCGAAACCGACGTCGAACTCCAGCCGCTGGCCGTCGCCAAGCTGCTCAAGGCACTCTGCGACAAGGAACAGCCACAACTCGTCATTTGCGGTAAGCAAGCCATCGACGACGATGCCAACCAGACCGGCCAGATGCTTGCCGCCCTGCAAAACTGGCCACAAGCCACGTTTGCCTCCAAGGTGGTCGTTGCTGATGGCAAGGCTACAGTGACCCGCGAAATCGACGGCGGCCTCGAGACCCTGGCGATCAGCCTGCCGGCCGTGGTTTCTACCGATCTGCGCCTGAACGAACCGCGCTATGCCACGCTGCCGAACATCATGAAGGCCAAGAAGAAGCCGCTCGATACCGTCAAGCCGGCCGATCTAGGCGTCGATGTTGCGCCACGCCTGACCACGCTCAAGGTTTCCGAACCAGCCAAGCGTAGCGCTGGCGTCAAGGTGGCCGATGTGGCCGAACTCGTGAACAAGCTTCGCAATGAAGCGAAAGTGATCTAAGGAGAGCAAACCATGACCATTCTCGTCATTGCCGAACACGACAACACCACCCTGAAGGCGGCCACCCTGAACACCGTTGCCGCTGCCCAGAAAATCGGTGGCGAAGTCCACGTGCTGGTCGCCGGTGCCAACTGCGCTGCCGCTGCGCAGCAAGCTGCCGGCCTGCAGGGCGTCGCCAAGGTCAAGGTGGCCGATGCCGCCCACTACGATGCGCAGACCGCCGAAAACTTGACGGCGCTGGTGGTTGCCAACGCTGCTGGCTACACCCACATCCTGGCGCCGGCCACGACCTTCGGCAAGAACCTGTTGCCGCGTGTCGCCGCGTTGCTCGATGTGGCTCAGATTTCGGAAATTACTGCTGTTGAATCGGCTGATACCTTTGTTCGCCCGATCTACGCCGGCAACGCACTGGCTACCGTCAAGAGTGCCGATTCGGTCAAGGTCATCACCGTGCGGACAACTGCCTTCGATGCGGTCGCCACCGGTGGTTCAGCTGCCGTTGAGGCTCTCGCTGCGGCTGCCGATACCGCGCAATCCCAACTCCAAAACAGAGAACTGACCAAGTCCGAGCGTCCTGAACTCGGTGCGGCCAAGATCATCGTTTCCGGTGGTCGCGGTCTGGGTAGCGGTGAAAACTATCACAAGCTGCTCGAGCCGCTCGCCGACAAGCTGGGCGCTGCCCTCGGTGCCTCGCGTGCCGCGGTTGATGCCGGGTTCGTGCCGAACGACTATCAGGTCGGCCAGACCGGCAAGATCGTTGCGCCACAGCTCTATATTGCTGTCGGTATTTCTGGCGCCATCCAGCACCTCGCTGGCATGAAGGACTCCAAGGTGATCGTTGCAATCAACAAGGACCCGGATGCGCCAATCTTCCAGGTGGCGGATTACGGCCTGGTCGGTGACCTGTTCGAAGTGGTGCCGCAACTGGTGGCTTCCGTCGGCTAGAATAGCCATGTGAATCTGACTGATACCCTGCTGGGCGAAGCGTGGTACTGGACGGCTTGGGCCGTCTGGCTACCGCTCTTCGCCCGCTGTGTTTTAAGGGCACCTTGGGCAAGGCTCAGGGATTCCGATCAGTTGAACGTCTGGTTGGGCATGATCGTGCTGCTCACCGTGGTCTGGAGCTTGAAGGCTGGGGTCAAGCCGGGGTTGGGTTTTCATTTGCTCGGGGCCACGGTATTTACCTTGAGTTTCGGCCCGTATCTGGCCTTTATCGGCTTGTCGCTCGTGGTTGCCGGGATAACACTGAACGGTGCGGCAGGGCCATTCGCCTATGCGCTGAACGCATTGTTATTGGCAGGAACTAGTGTCGGGTTAAGTCAGGCACTTTATCGTGTCTTTTCCGGCGTGTTGCCCAAGCATTTTTTTGTATATATCTTCGTCAATGGCTTTCTCTGTGCCGCATTGACAATTATTGGGGTCGGATTCTGCGCCACCGTGTTGCTGGCATTGGCTGGCGCCTACGAGTGGGACTACCTGGTCAGCGAATATTTGCCCTATTACCTGCTACTGGGCTTTTCCGAAGCTTGGCTGTCGGGAATGATGATGACGCTTTTCGTGGTTTACCGGCCGAACTGGGTTGTTACATTTGATGATTCCCGTTATCTGGCGGGGAAATAACAGCTACAATTCTGTCACTTTTGTGTCATTAAAGGCAGTTTCCTTGGGCCGCTTTGGTTTTCGCTACTCCGCTTCGTTGCTAATGCTGGCCTTGTCCGGGAGCGTTTTTGCCGTTGGTCTCGGAGATCTGCGCGGGCAGCCTGTCCTTGGAAGCAGTATCCGGCTCGAAATCGCACTTCTGGGCATGGAAAAACAGCAGCTCGATGTTGCGTGTTTTCGCCTTATTCAGCCTGAGGCTTCCAGTGATCTGCCATGGCTGAAAAAAGCCAGTCTGACTATCCGTAAGGGGGTTTCGCCTGTATTGGAGATCCGCTCGGAAGCGCCCTTGCGTGAGCCGATCATGCAACTGGCGGTACAGCTAGGCTGTGGGCACGAAATTTCTCGCGACTATGTTGTGATGGCATCGCCTGCCCGGGAAGGGAGCGTGCCTGCAGTGGAGCCGCGCTCGGATAATATCGAGGCACAGGTTTCCTCGCATGTTGTTCGGAAAGCTGTGCGAACTCGCTCGGTGACGCCGGTCGCTGTTGAGCCTCCTCCCAGGCTTTCGCCTCGGAAGTCAGGGAAGCGCCTGGCTGAAACTTTGATCCCGGATCGCTTGGTGCTTTCGGAGGCGGGAGATGTCGGTGATCCTTCGTTACGTTTGGCTACCGAACTACAGCCCGGAGCAGGGGTAAAGGAAGCGCAGCGGGAAATCCTGCGTCTTGAATTCCGGATGCTGCTGGCCATGCATGAACAGGCTACTTCCCAAATGGCAGCGGCCGAGAAACTCCGCAACATGGAAGGTACGCTGGGTGAGCTTCAGCAGCGAGCTGGCGAGTTTGCCCAGCGTGTTGAAAAGGAAGGGGCGGTGCCGATTGCCTCGGAACCTCTCGTCGCCGTGCAACCCGTTCCGGTCCCTGGTCCGGTTGCCAATGTGCCGGTTCGGCCGCAGCCGAGTTCCCCGGTACCCGTGCTCAAGGACTTCTCTGGTCCTTCGGATTGGGGGTTTTATGGTGCGCTGCTCGGGGCTGTACTTGGCTTGGCCGGTTGGTTTGGCTGGCGAAAGTATCGGGAACGTCAGCCGGTATCCGGCGAAGTGGAGTCCCCGATTGATGCGCCGGAGATGCAGGTTGATCCTAAGCGGGCTGAAGAACGCGAAGAGCTTGGTGGCATAGATTTGCCTTTCGAGGCGGCAGCGATGGGCGTGCCCATGCAGGTCGATCTCGAACTGGATGGCAGGGATGCGCCTTCTCCGATGCCCTTGCCAGAGCCGGAAAGCTCGCCGGCGCGGGCGCAGGACTCAATCCTGTCGATCAATGCCACGACGCTGGATGAGCATTTTGAAGCCAATCCGGTCATGGAGCTGGCTGACATCATGCTTTCTTTCGGGCGGGTGAAAGGGGCGGCTCAGGCACTTCAGGAGTTCATCGACCATAATCCGCAGGAAGCGTTGCAGCCGTGGATTCGCCTGATGGATGTGTATCGTATGGCGGGTATGCGTACAGAGTTTGAAAATGTCGCCCATAACCTTAATCTGAATTTCAACGTCGAGGTCCAGAGTTGGGATGGCGGAAAACCGGCGCTGGCAATCGCGGCTGAGGGTGATGCGGATGTTCCTGTTGCTCCGCGGCCGCAGTCTCTTGAGGATTTGCCTCGCCTGATGCAAACGGTGGTCGAACTCTGGGAGTCTGGCGACGTTGTGGGGTATTTGTACCAATTGCTGCGTGATAACCGTGGCGGCCAGCGACAGGGGTTTGCCCTGCCGGTGGTTGAGGATGTTTTGTTCCTGATTGAGCTGAAAGAAACTTCTAACCGAATGGAATAGATCTGATGAGCGAATATATTGCCCCCCTGAAAGATATCCGTTTTGTCATGCAGGATCTGGCCGGTCTGGACCAGGTCATCTCATTGCCGGGGTGCGAAGAGGCATCACCGGACGTCGTCGATGCCATTCTTGAGGAGGCGGCAAAGTTTTCCGGTGAAATCCTGTCCCCGCTCAATCGGGTTGGTGACAGGGATGGCGCCAAGTGGAAGGACAAGGCGGTAAGCACGTCGCCCGGCTTCAAGGAAGCCTATCGGCAGTTTGTCGATAATGGCTGGAATGGTATCGGTTGCGACCCGGAATTTGGCGGCCAAGGCCTGCCCAAATTGCTCTCGACGGCAGTCAGTGAAATGTGGAAGAGCGCCAACCATGCCTTCTCGCTGTGTCCGATGCTGACGCAGGGGGCGATTGAAGCGCTGATGATCGCCGGAACCGATGAGCAGAAAGCGGCTTATCTGCCGAACCTGGTTTCCGGTGAATGGACCGGGACGATGAACCTGACCGAGCCTTCAGCGGGTTCTGATCTGGCAGCAGTGCGCAGCCGCGCCGAGCCGGTTGGTGACGGAACATATAAGGTGTTCGGCCAAAAGATCTTCATTACCTACGGTGAGCACGACATGACGGACAACATCGTCCATCTCGTGCTGGCCAGGACGCCGAATGCACCGGAAGGCGTCAAGGGTATCTCGCTTTTCGTGGTGCCCAAGTTCTTGCTCAAGGCCGACGGTACGCCGGGCGAACGCAACGACGTCTATTGTGTATCCATCGAGCACAAGCTGGGCATTCATGGCAGTCCGACCGCAGTGCTGGCTTTTGGTGACAATGGTGGCGCGATTGGTACGCTAGTCGGTGAAGAAAATCGCGGCCTGGAATACATGTTCATCATGATGAACGCTGCTCGCTTTAACGTCGGACTCGAGGGTCTGGGTGATGCCGAGCGTGCCTATCAGCGTGCCGTGGTCTATGCAAAGGAGCGCGTCCAGGGCACGGAAGTCGGTGTCAGGGGCGGTCCAAAGGTGCCGATCATCAAGCATCCTGATGTTCGGCGCATGCTGATGTCCATGCGTTCGCGGATCGAAGCCATGCGTGCCTTGGCTTATGTCACTGCCGCCGCGCAAGACAACGCACACGGCAATCCGGATGAGGTCGAGCGCACGAAGGCACAAGCCTTTGCTGATCTGTTGATTCCTGTCGTCAAGGGCTGGAGTACCGAGAGTGCCATCGATATCGCCTCGCTGGGCGTGCAGGTGCATGGCGGCATGGGCTATATCGAGGAAACCGGCGCCGCCCAGCATCTGCGTGATGCCCGCATCACGGCGATCTACGAGGGGACAACGGCCATTCAGGCCAATGACCTGATCGGTCGCAAGATTGCTCGTGAAAAAGGCGTGACGATCAAGAGTGTGATTGCCGAAATGCGCGCTGCAGCTTCACGACTGGATGGCGATCTTGCATCTATCGGGGCTCGCCAGAATGCGGCAGTCGATGCGCTGGAAAAAGCGGTGGACTGGATTGTCGCCAATTTCGCCAGCGAGCCAAAAGCGGCGCATGCCGGTGCTGTGCCTTTCCTGTATCTATTTGGCATCGTCGCTGGTGGCTGGCAAATGGGCCGCGCGGCAGTGATTGCCCGGGCAAAGCGTGCTTCCGGTGAAACTGATCCCTTCTGGGCGGCCAAGCTGGCGACGACCCGCTTCTTCGCCGAGCACTTCCTGACCCAGGCGCCGGGTCTGGCGGAGTCTGTGGTGGCTGGTGCAGTCGGTGCTCTGGAAATTGCTGACGACTCTTTCTAGCCATCGTTCATCAGCTTTCTCCTAAAGCCCGAGATTGTTGTTATAATCTTGGGCTTTTCCACCTTGCCCTACCGCACCCGCATGGCGGGGGGTTTATCCCAAAAGGAGATTGCATGCGCCATTACGAAATCTGCTTTATCGTCCATCCGGACCAAAGCGAACAAGTGCCCGGCATGGTCGAGCGCTATCGCGCCATTGTTACTGCCAAGGGCGGTAGCATTCACCGTCTGGAAGACTGGGGCCGCCGTCAACTGGCTTACCCGATCCAGAAGATCCACAAAGCCCACTACGTTCTGATGAACATCGAGTGCGACGGCGACACGCTGAACGAACTCGAACATTCGTTCAAGTTCAACGACGCCGTGCTGCGCCACCTCACCGTCAAGATGAAGGCGGCTGTGACGACTCCTTCCCCGATGATGAAGGAAGAGAAGTCCAAGTCCATGATGCCTGGTGATGCCGCTCCGGCTGCCCCGGCTGCCCCGGCTGAAACGGCTGCTGCTTAAGCATATTTGCACGGGAATTAACGGCTGAACTGTCTCTCACTCTCTGGCAATCTGGTCGAGCGCAAAGCCTTGCGCTATACACCAGCCGGAGTTCCGGTCAGTGAAGGAAGGCTGCAACACAGCTCCTCGCAGATCGAAAGTGGGGCGGAGCGCTTGGTGGAGCTTGAAATCGCTGTCCTGGCCCTGGGTGAAAACGCCCGTTGGCTACAGGCTGCCCCCCTCGGAGGTGCAGTCAAAGTGACCGGGTTTCTGGCAGCCAAGAGCCTCAACAGCCGAACGCCCGTGCTGCATGTGAATACACTCGAATATTTGGAAGGAAACGAAAATGGCTCGATTCTTCAAGAAGAAGGATGACGACAAGAAAAAGAAGCGCGGTGGCGGCCTGTTCAAGCGTCGCAAGTTCTGCCGCTTCACGGCTGAAAAGGTCGAACAGATCGACTACAAGGATGTGGATGTCCTGAAGGAATTCATCCAGGAAAACGCCAAGATCATGCCGGCTCGTCTGACCGGCACCAAGGCCGGCTACCAGCGCCAGCTGGGCACCGCTATCAAGCGCGCCCGCTTCATGGCTCTGCTGCCGTACACCGACAACCACCAATAATTTTCGGGGAGACGAAACATGCAAATCATTCTGCTCGAAAAGGTTGTTAACCTCGGTAACCTCGGCGATATCGTCAAGGTCAAGGACGGCTACGCCCGTAATTTCCTGATTCCGCAACGTATGGCCAAGCGTGCTACGCCGGCTGCAATGGCTGAGTTCGAAGCTCGTCGCGCCGAACTGGAAAAGCTGGCTGCTGAAAAGCTGGCTGCTGCCCAGGCTGTTGCTGACAAGATGAACGGTACCGTCGTTACCGTGGCTCGCAAGGCAGGTATGGACGGCCGTTTGTTCGGTTCCGTTGGTAACGCCGACATCGCCGACGCCCTGAAGGCTGCAGGCTACGTGGTCGACAAGTCTGCCGTCCGTATGCCGGAAGGTCCGCTCAAGGCAATCGGCGAGTTCCCGCTCGACGTTGCCCTGCACACCGACGTGCTGGCAAACATCACCGTGGCGATCGTTGCCGAGTAATTCCGGCAACGTCTCACGACAAAAGGCCTCGCAGTAGCGAGGCCTTTTTACTTTAAACTTCAGAACATGAACCAACGTCCTCAGAAACCCCGTATTCCCGATTCCACGCTGGACCACTTGCGCGTGCCGCCGCATTCGATCGAGGCCGAACAGTCGATCCTTGGCGGCTTGTTACTCGACAATCAGGCCTGGGATCGGATGGGCGATATGCTGACCGATGCCGATTTCTATCGCGATGAACATCGGCGTATCTTCCGGCAAATTCGTAATCTGCTCGAAAAGGCCAAACCGGCTGACGTGGTTACGGTGGCCGAGGCATTGGATGCGGCGGGGGAGGGTGAGCAGACCGGTGGCTTGGCTTATCTCGGTGAGCTGGCAGCGAATACACCATCGGCGGCCAATATCAAGCGTTATGCCGAAATCGTTCGCGAGCGCTCCGTATTGCGCCAGTTGGTGGCAACAGCTGACGAAATTGCAGCCGATGCCCTGAATCCGCTTGGGCGGGATGCTGAAACGCTGCTCGACGAGGCAGAGTCAAAAATCTTCAAGATTGCCGAGGCCGGGGCTGGTCACAATGAAGGCTTCGTGCACATTAACCCCTTGCTCACTCAGGTGGTCGAGCGTATCCAGGAGTTGCATGATCGCGACAACCCTTCCGATATCACCGGGGTGCCGACCGGATTTATCGATCTGGATTCGAAGACCTCCGGCTTTCAGCCGGGCGATCTGATTATCGTTGCCGGGCGCCCGTCAATGGGTAAAACCGCCTTTGCCTTGAATATTGCCGAGAATGTGGCGGTCGACTCCGGTTTACCGGTTGGTGTCTTCTCCATGGAAATGGGCGGCGCCCAGCTCGCCATGCGGATGCTGGCCTCGATCGGGCGTCTGAACTCACAGAGCCTGAGAACGGGTCGCATGAGCGACGAAGAATGGTCCAAGTTGTCGTTTGCGCTGGGCAAGTTACACGAGGCGCCGATCTATATCGATGAAACCGGCGGCTTGAGTCCGGCTAACCTGCGGGCCAGAGCACGGCGCCTGGCGCGCCAGTATGGCGGCAAGCTTGGCTTGCTGGTCATCGACTACATCCAGCTGATGTCGGGTAACCGCCAAGGCGAGAACCGGGCGACGGAAGTGTCCGAGATTTCGCGCTCGATCAAGTCGCTGGCCAAGGAATTGCAGGTTCCAATCGTGGCGTTGTCGCAGCTTTCCCGGAAGGTCGAGGAGCGTACCGACAAGCGCCCGATGATGTCCGACTTGCGCGAATCCGGCGCTATCGAGCAGGATGCCGACGTGATCCTGATGATGTACCGCGATGAGTACTACAACAAGGATAGCAACGATAACAAGGGCTTGGCCGAAGTGATCATCGGCAAGCAGCGTAACGGCCCGACCGGGACCGTACGCTTGGCCTTCATTGGCGAATACACCCGTTTCGAGAATCTGGCCAGCGGCGGTTTTGTCGATTCCCAGAACTAGTCAGACTAGAGGGCGACCTGACGGGTTTTGATGCTGTATTGAATGGCGGTCTGATTGCTTCCATCATAACGGGTGCCTGAAGGCTCCATCTGAGGAAAGAGCAGGAAGGGCATTGCGGAGTTTTTCCCAGGAAGGACGACGTCCGCTCCAAGATTGAAGGCAATCCAGTTCATTTCCCAGACGCCGAACAGGATTTTTCTCAAAGAAATCAGTTTGCTATCCCGGTCGGACAGGCCTTCCGTGGCAATCGTGCGTCGCACATCGCTGGGATCGACCGGAATCCAGCCGTAACCAGGGACGTAGAATTCGGCGCGGACGTGCTGGCCGTGGGTCGCATCATCATTACTCAGCCCCAGGCTGCGGAACAGGCGGGAGGAGCCTGTGCGCAGACCGTAGACACAGCGCGCTGGAATGCCGATGGCGCGGCAGATGGCGACAAATAGCCCGTTGATGTCAGCCGAGCGCCCGCCGTATTGTCCCTGGATCAATTGACGACGAACGTCGCCGGTGCCACAGCCTGGCAGGCTGGGGTCATAAATCGAGTTGTCGACGACCCAGTCGTAAATGGCCTTGGCTTGGGCGACGGGATCCTTGATCCGGCCAAGGATGCGCTCGCCGAGCTGGAAGGCCAGGCCATCGTTGGGAATCAATTGAGATGCCTGCAGGTTGCGGCGCAGGATGTCTTCGCGTTCCGGCGCCACCGTGCGCTTGGTGACATCAAAATGTCGGTCTGCGGTGGTCACCAGCGTGGTCAGTTGCAACTTGGCATCACCGCCGTCCGGCCATTCGCAATAGAAGACCTCCAGATCGCCATCCGGCAGGCGACGCATGCCGGCGTTGGCCGGATTTCCTGCCCAGGAGTGGCCGAGCGTGCGTTGAAAGAGGGTGTCCTGATTGAGCGGCAACGGCAGCCACAGCTTGCTGGAGCCGCTCTTGTTTTTCAGGCTGACCGTTGTGGTGATCTCGTAGGTACGCCAGTCCGATGGCGGTTCCGGCGCTCTGACCGGCGGGAGCCTGGAGGCTGTTGTCCCTTGCGGCGGCCGTTCGATGACCGGGTCGTCAGCCGTATGGGTGACCGGTTCCTGTGGCCGGTAAGTGATCTTGCCCTTGTGGTGGCGATCAGGTTTCGCGCCCGATTTTCTTGATGCTTTTCCTGACGAAGCCTTCCCGGCAGCGCCCTTTTTCTTGGCGCCCCCCGTGGAACTTTTGGCTGCGCTGGCCTTGGCCTGCTTCTTGGCAGCCCAGGCGTCAGAAACAAATAGCGAGAGTGCGGCGGCTGATGCTAGAAAGTCGCGACGTTTCAAGTGACTCCTCCGGCGGAATTAATCCGTGGCTGAAACGAAAAGGCCGTGTCACTGACACGGCCCCTTAATTGAAGCGTCGATTATAGCACTTCGGCGGCGTGGTCGGCCAGACGGGAACGCTCCCCGCGTTGTAACGTAATGTGACCGGAGTGCGGCCAGCCCTTGAAGCGGTCGACGACATAGGTCAGGCCGGAACTGCCTTCCGTCAGGTAGGGCGTGTCAATCTGGGCGATATTCCCGAGACAGACCACCTTGGTGCCGGGGCCGGCGCGCGTGACCAGCGTTTTCATCTGCTTTGGCGTCAGGTTCTGCGCCTCGTCGATGATCAGGTACTTCTTCAGGAAGGTCCGGCCGCGCATGAAATTCATCGACTTGACCTTGATCCGCGAGCGGATGATGTCGTTGGTTGCTGCCTTGCCCCAATCGCCGCCATAGGGGCCGCCGTTGTTTTCGTCGCTATGGGTCAGGACATCCAGATTGTCTTCAAGAGCCCCCATCCATGGCGCCATTTTTTCTTCCTCGGTGCCGGGCAGGAAGCCGATATCTTCGCCGACCGGGACCGTGACGCGGGTCATGATGATTTCAGCGAAGCGCTTGCTTTCGAGTACCTGCGTCAGTCCGGCGGCCAGGGTCAGCAGGGTCTTGCCGGTACCGGCCTGGCCGAGCAGGGTGACGAAGTCGATATCCGGGTTCATCAACAGGTTCAACGCGAAATTCTGTTCGCGGTTGCGGGCGGTGATGCCCCAGATGGCATTTTTCGGATGGGTGTAATCGACCAGCGTTTCCAGCACCGCAGTCTTGCCAGCTGTCTCCTTGACGATTGCGGCGAAGCCATCGCTCTCCAGCCAGACGAATTCATTGACCAGCAGTTGCGGACCGAGCGGGCCGGTCACCTTGTAATAGGTCTTGCTGTCCTTCTTCCACGACTCCATGCCCTTGCTGTGCTTGTCCCAGAAATTGTCGGGCAGGGCGCGGGTGCCGGTGTAGAGGATGTCGGTATCCTCGAGCACCTTGTCGTTGAAGTAATCCTCTGCCAATAGGTTGAGGGCGCGCGATTTGATGCGCATGTTGATGTCTTTCGACACCAGGATGACCGGGCGTTTCGGAAATTTCTTCTGGAGGTGGATGACCACTGACAGAATCTGGTTGTCGACCTTGGAGGTCGGCAGGCCCTGTGGCAGTTCGGCGCTGATTGCCTCGGTCTGCAGGTAGAGGCGGCCGCTGGCCAGCTTGCTGGAAGGGCCGAAGAGGTCGATGCCTTCGTCGATGTCGACTTCATCATGGGCCAGCATTTCGTCGAGCATGCGCGAGGCCTGGCGGGCGTTGCGGGCAATTTCGGTCATGCCCTTCTTGTGGTTGTCGAGTTCCTCCAGTGTCATGATCGGGATGAAAATGTCGTGTTCCTCGAAGCGGAACAGGCAACTGGGATCGTGCATCAGCACGTTGGTATCGAGAACGAAAATCTTGGTAACGGCGGGCTTCTTTGTGGCAGCGGGCTTGCGCGGCATGGAGTGGGCCTTTGGTCGGGGTGGGAAAAGGGGTTAAAGGGTTTTGACGAAATCGAGCACTTCCTGGACGTGGCCGGGCACTTTGACACCGCGCCATTCGCGGCGCAGCACGCCGTTGCGGTCGATGACGAAAGTGCTCCGTTCTATGCCACGGACTTGTTTCCCATACATGTTTTTCATTTTCATGACAGAGAACAGGTTACAGACGGCTTCATCGGCATCCGAACCGAGTTCAAACGGGAATTCCTGCTTGGCCTTGAAGTTTTCATGTGACTTCAGGCTGTCCCGGGAGATACCGAGAACGACTGCGTTTGCAGCGGCAAACTGATCGTGGAGGTCGCGGAAATTCTGCCCTTGCGTGGTGCAGCCAGGGGTGCTGTCCTTTGGATAGAAATAGATGACTACAATCTTGCCGGCCTGTGCGGCCAGGTTGAAGGTTGTGCCGCTGGTGGCGGGCAGGGAGAAGTCGGGGGTTTTTGTATCGAGCATGCGGATGCCTCTGTGTTGTGGTGTTTGAGCCATTGTGGGCAATTCTCATCGGGCTGGTCAAGCGCTGTCGCGGGCATTTGCTAAACTGCGTGCCATGCGAAAAATCTGTGCCGGTCTCACTGTTGCCATCGCCCTGTCCGGATGCGGGCAGGCGTGGAACGATCCATATCCGATTGCCGATGCGGGCCGCAACATCCTCTACACGGCTTTTACCGATCGCCCGAAGCATCTTGATCCGGCGCAGTCCTACACGGAGGACGAGATCGCTTTTACCGCGCAGATCTATGAACCGCCACTGCAATACCACTACCTGAAGCGGCCGTACGAACTGATCCCATCGACGGTCGAGCAGGTGCCTGTACCTCGCGTTTTCGATGCGGCCGGCCGGGAGTTGCCGCACGATGCGCCTGTCGAGCGTATTGCCGAGAGCGTCTACGAACTGAAACTGAAGCCGGGTATCCGTTTTCAACCGCACCCGGCCTTTGCTGTCGATGCCAATGGTCAACCGGTATTCGGGGGCAAAAATCAGGCGGATGGCCGGCAGACGGTAGCTGATTTTCCGTCGACCGGTACCCGTGAACTGACCGCCGACGACTACATCTACCAGATCAAGCGCCTGGCCCATCCGCGCCTGCATTCGCCGATTTTTGGCATGATGGCCGACAAGATTGTTGGCCTGAAAGAACTCGGCGAAAATCTTCAGAAAGCGGCCAAGGACAAACCGGCGGACGAATGGCTCGATCTTGATACCTTTCCGCTGGCCGGTGTCGAGAAGGTGGATAGCCGCACCTGGCGTATTCGCATCAAGGGCAAGTACCCGCAGTTCCTTTATTGGTTGGCCATGCCATTCTTCGCCCCTGTGCCGCGCGAGGCTGACCGCTTCTTTGCCCAGCCGGGCATGGCGGTGAAGAATCTGACGCTGGACTGGTGGCCGGTGGGTACGGGGCCTTACCTGCTCAGTGAGAATGATCCGAATCGCCGCATGGTGCTGTCGCGTAATCCGAATTTCCATGGCCAGGCCTATCCCTGTGAAGGGGAGGCCGGTGACCGAGAGGCCGGGCTGCTGAATGATTGCGGCAAAGCGCTGCCCTTCATCGATCAGGCCATCTTCACCCGCGAGAAGGAGGCGATCCCGTACTGGAACAAGTTCCTGCAGGGTTACTACGATGCCTCGGGGATTTCTTCGGACAGCTTCGACCAGGCCGTGCGCGTCAATGTCGGCGGCGATGTGGCGCTGACTGACGAGATGCGCGACAAGGGCATCCGCCTGCTCACTTCGGTCAAGTCTTCGACCTTCTACATGGGTTTCAATATGCTCGACCCGGTCATCGGCGGCTTATCGCCAAGGTCGACCAAGCTGCGGCAGGCCATTTCGATCGCCATCGATCAGGAAGAATATATTTCCATTTTCCAGAACGGCCGCGGCATTGCGGCGCAGAGTCCACTGCCGCCGGGTATCTTCGGCTATGAGTCGGGCGAGCAGGGTATCGACAATACGGTTTATGACTGGATTGATGGTCAGCCAAAACGCAAACCGGTTGAGGTGGCAAAAAAACTGATCGCAGAAGCGGGGTATCCGAATGGTCGCGATGAGAAAACCGGCGAGCCGCTGGTCGTCTATCTTGATACCACCAGTGGCGGGATGGGGGAAAAGTCACGCCTCGACTGGCTGACCCGGCAGTTCGCCAAAATCGACGTGCAACTGGTCATCCGCTCGAGCGACTTCAACCGTTTCCAGGACAAGATTCGCAAAGGCAACGTCCAGCTTTACTACCTGGGCTGGAATGCCGATTATCCGGACCCGGAAAACTTCTTCTTTCTGCTCGATGGCAATGAAGGTAAGGTCGCCAAGGGAGGGGAAAATGCGTCCAACTACGCCAATCCGGAATTCGACCGCTTGTTTGTCCGTATGAAAAACATGGACAACACCCCGGAGCGCCTCGGCATCGTCCGCCAGATGAATCGCATCCTGCATCACGATGCACCGTGGGTGTTCGGCCTGCATCCGAAGAGCTATACCTTGGGTCATCGCTGGTTGAAAAACCGCAAGCCGAATGATGTCGGCAACAATATCCTGAAATATCAGCGCATTGATGTTGTCGATCGGGCGACGGCTCGGCGAGACTGGAACAGTCCGGTGTTCTGGCCGCTTGGGCTGGGCTTGCTGGTGCTGGTCATGGCTATTGTGCCTGCCGTGATTGGCTATCGGCGGCGCGAGCGCCGGGCAGCCGTCAAGTGAGACTGGCTGAGCGTCAGCAGGAACTTGATGCAGGGCTGCTGAACTTCCGTGATCTTTGGCATCCACAGCCCTTTCGTGAAATCCGTCCGGCCTGGTGCGAGCAATGGCCGGCGCTGACCGATGAGTTGCTGGCGCTGCCGGAAGCGTTGGTTGCCGGTCTTAATGATGATTTGCCTGCCGCGCTGAATCTTTTGGCCAAACACGTGCCTGGAGTTGCTGCCATCGCCGCGCTGAGCGAGTTGCCGGCCATGCCGCAGCAAGCGCTGGCTGAGCGGGCAAAGCATTGGGCTTGGGAAATTCCGGGCCGCAAGCGCGAGCAGATCGAGGCTTTTGCTGCGGCCACTGTCAATTGTGGTCAGCCGGTTCTTGATTGGTGTGGCGGTAAGGGGCATCTCGGCCGTCTTCTGGCGCTGACCTGGCAGACGCCGGTGCATACACTCGAAATCGATGCTGGTCTGTGCGATTCCGGTTCCTTCTTGGCGCATCGCGCTGGGGTGATGCAGGAATTTGTCGCTGCCGATGCGATGGAAACGGCGACTTGGCCACAATCCGGGCAACACGCGGTGGCGCTGCATGCCTGCGGGGAGCTGCATCGACGCCTGATTCAACAGGGGGCCGCAAAGTCCGTTGATTGTTTTGACGTAGCGCCATGCTGCTATTACCGAGGGGTTGCCGAGCGCTACCAGCCGCTTTCTGGTGGCCTGCAGTTGTCTCTGAGTCGGGACGATACCCGTCTGGCGGTCACCGAGACGGTCACCGCCTCGCCTCGAGAGACCCGCAAGCGGGATCGGGCAATGGCCTGGAAGCTTGGTTTTGACGCCTGGCGTCGGCAGGTGTCCGGTGATGCTTACCGGACATTCAAGCCGGTGCCCGACATCTGGATGCGCGCGGAATTTGCCGAATTTCTGGTCAAGATGGCAGAACGGGAAGGGCTGGCTCTTCCCTCGGCCGGTGTCGCTGATGAGTTTGAGGCTCAGGGCTGGCAACGGCGCCATGACCTGATGCGCCTGTCGATCGTTCGCCACGCCTTTCGCCGAGCCATCGAAGTCTGGTTAGCGCTCGATCTGGCGGAATATCTTGAACAGCGAGGCTACGCAGTCGCTTTGGGCAGTTTTTGCGAACGAAAATTAACGCCGCGCAACCTGCTTATTTCGGCCCGGCGTGTCTAGCGAGGTATTCCGCCAACTCGCTTGGCCGGTCGATGATCAGATCGGCGCCCCAAGTGTGTAGTGGCCCGCTATCGCCAAGGTAGCCATAGGAAACAGCCACTGTCTTGCAACCGGCTGCGTTGCCGGCGACGATGTCGCGCCGGTCATCGCCAACGTAGAGTGTGCGCTCCGGCCGGCAGTTCAGCAGTTGGCAGGCATGCAGGATGGGCAATGGTGAAGGCTTGGCTTCGGCCGTCGTGTCGCCGCTGACGACACAGGTGGTACGAGGGGTGAGTTGCAGCAATTCGACTAAAGGGTCGGTAAAGCGCATCCGTTTGTTGGTGACGATCCCCCAGGTCAGACTCATCTGCTCCAGCGCATCCAGCAATTCCGGAATTTCATCGAACAGCCGGGTGGCATGGCACAAGCGCTCTGCGTAAATGGCGAGAAAGCGTTGCGACAGGCGTTCGTAGGCAGAATGTGCAACATCGATGCTAAAGGCAGCCTTTAGCAGGCCACGAACGCCCTGCGACGTGAAGGGGCGCAGGGTTTCAAGCGGAATCTGCAGTCGTCCTTCCTCCAGCAGCAGAATGTTGACCGACTCGCCCAGGTCGGGCGCCGTGTCGGCCAAGGTGCCGTCCAGGTCGAACAGAACAGCCTCAAACATGCCGGATGGTGCGCATCAGGTAATTGACGCTGGTGTCTTTGCCGAGTGAGTACTTCTTGGTCAGTGGGTTGTAGCTCATGCCGACAAGTTCTTCAGGTTCAAGGTTGGCCATCTTCGCCCAGCGGGCGAGCTCTGATGGCTTGATGAACCTGGCGTAATCGTGCGTTCCCTTGGGCAGCATCTGCAGCACGTACTCGGCCCCGATGACTGCAAACAGGTAGGATTTCGGGTTACGGTTGAGCGTGGACAGGAAAACCTGGCCACCCGGCTTGACCAGGCGGGCGCAGGCCGTGATGACGCTGGATGGATTGGGAACGTGTTCGAGCATTTCCAGGCAGGTGACAGCATCAAATTCACCGGGCATCTGTTCGGCCAGTTCCTCGACGGAAATCTTGCGGTAATCGACCTTCTGGCCGGTTTCCAGCAGGTGGAGCTTGGCCACGCCCAATGGCTTCTCGGAGAGGTCAATGCCAGTCACATTGGCGCCACGAACAGCCATGCCTTCAGACAGCAGGCCTCCACCACAGCCAACGTCCAGAACGCGTTTGCCAGCCAGACTGATCGCCTGATCGATCCAGTCGATACGGAGCGGGTTGATATCGTGCAGCGGCTTGAATTCGCTGTTCGGATCCCACCAGCGGTGGGCAAGTTCACCAAATTTATCCAGTTCGGCTTGGTCGGCGTTAAGCATGGCTTTTATCTGTTCAATTGACGGAAAAGAAAAAGCCCTGCCAAGGCAGGGCTTTTCGGTGAAGCGACGGCCGATTACTTGGTGCCGATGACTTCGATGTCGACGCGACGATCCGGCTGCAGGCAGTCGATCAAGGCCTTGGTCTTGGCATTGCCCTTGCACTTGTCGCCGGTGACCGGCTGCTTCTCGCCCTTGCCTTCGGTGTAAACACGGTTGGCTTCGATACCCTTGGCAACCAGGTATTCCTTGACAGCGGCAGCGCGCTTCTCGGACAGCTTCTGGTTGTAGGAATCGGAACCGATACGGTCGGTGTGGCCAACGGCCAGGATCACTTCAAGCTTGATGGCCTTGGCCTTGGAGACCAGCTCGTCGAGCTTGGCTTTACCAGCCGGACGCAGGACAGCCTTGTTGAAGTCGAACAGGGCGTCAGCAGCGACGGTGATCTTTTCACCGGACGGCTTCACGCCAGCAGCAGCGGCACCGGCCGGGGCGGCTGCGGGGGCAGCGCCGCAAGCGGAAGCCGGCAACAGGTCCTTGTCGCACTCGCAACCGG
>Ga0316604_10000213_pt1 | contig 84970 bp, 72 predicted proteins | sample OWC_soil_day20_C_FD_207650 | JGI IMG/M metagenome (GOLD analysis project Ga0316604, IMG submission 207650) | Wetland soil microbial communities from Old Woman Creek delta, Ohio, United States - OWC_soil_day20_CT | ecosystem: Environmental > Terrestrial > Soil > Wetlands | place: USA: Ohio... | reverse complement strand
TATCAGCGCTTTGAGCAAGTTGGGAGAAGCTACCGGGCGACATGGTGTCCGATAGTCCGGTCATGCCGGCGTGGGCATCTGACGGTAGCCCCCAGAGCGGTCCTGAAATGCGGGGGAATAATAGGTACAGCGCCAACATGAATGGAACTGCCTGCAGGCAGAGCAGGGCTGCATAGCGCAAGCTGTGGCGAAGGTTGCTGGCCGGGCCGCCATGCAGGCGGATCAATGTAGCGGTGACCAGCCACAGGCAGGCCAGCAGCCAGAGACCGGTGGGAATGCTCTGTGAGTATAAGTAGTGGGTCAGCAGCAGGAAATAACCGAGCGTGACAAGCACCATTGCATCGCGCCGCGATTTCAATTCGAGCAACTTCATGGTCGTGAAGATTACCAGCATGGCGACACCGGCGTCACGGCCGAACAGGGTGTGGAATTCAATGATGATTCCGGCGCAGCCGGCGCCGACCAGCGGCAGGAGTATCCAGCGTCCCGGCAGGCGCTGGTCCCGCCACCATAGCCAGGTGGCCCAGAGCAGCAACATCCCGGCCAGAGCGCTGAGCCACGGTGGTTGATGCAGCATGTGCGGTGCCGTGGTGACCAGTGCCGTGGCGAACAACCATGGTGTGGCGCGGCGGTCGAGCGCTTCGCTGGCTTGGGTGCTCATGGCTGAAAGAGGGCAAGGGTTTCGAGGCAGCGGCGGCAATGCTGCTCACCGCAACCTGCTTGAAGCTTGAGGTGCGGCAGGTTCAGGCCATATTGCAGGCCAGTGGTGTCGGCGGCAATTAGCCAACCGGTCAGGATTGCGATGCGGGTTTCGTTTGGCAGTGTCGGGTCGGTCTGTTGCCAGTCGAGCATCAGCTCAGCCTGTGCTCCGCCGGCGAACTGTTTGATCAGCAACGGTCTTTCGGTATTTTTTGCGCTGGCTTTCCAGGCGACATGGCGCGGAGAATCGGCCGCCTGGCGCTCGCGAAAGCCGGCGAAGTCCTCCTGGCCACCCTCGCCGTTGCGCTCGCCATTGGTCGATGAGGGCATGGCGGTTGGCAGGGGGCTGGCTATTGGTCGGGGATAGATCAGGCAGCACATTGCTGGCTGCAGATAGGCCCAGGCGGTAAATAGGCCTAGCGGGTAGCGTGTGGACAGGCGGACACGCGGCAGGTCAAGCCAGCCTCGTTGCGTGGTGTTCAGAGGTATGTTGATTTTCACGCTGCTTTGACTGGCGACCGATGCCGTGACCGGCTTGCCGGCTTGGGCTTCGAGGTCGAGCATCAGGCGAGGTGTCGAACGTTCGTTCTCCAAAGTGAGCGGAAAGTGTGCCGTTTCCCCAGCAAAGACGGACTCGCAACGGCCCGGCGTGATGATCAGGCCGTACAGGTTGCGAAAAGTGTGGATCATGCCGGCGATGCCCAGTCCGGCGAGCATGAAAACCAGGGCATGGCCGAGTGCCAGGTTGTAGTTGATGGCGCCGATCAGCATGACGATCAGTGCAGCGGCGAAGAGCAGGCCGCCGCGTGACGGAATAATGAAAATTCGCCTCTGGCCAAGGCGCAAGGGCGCCGTACCGTCGCTACGCCAACGGAACAGGTACTGCTTGAATGTGGCGAGGAGGCTCACCTGGATCAGGGAATGGCGACGCTGCGGATTAGGGCGGCGATGTCTTCTGCCTGGGCATAGCCGCCCCCCTGAGCCGAACGCAGCCGGTGCCGGGCAACCGATGGGAGGACTGCTTGCACGTCGTCCGGCAGGACCATGTCACGTCCATCCAGCCAGGCCCAGGCACGGGCTGCGGCGAGCAAGGCAAGGCCGGCGCGGGGCGACAGTCCGTGCTGAAAGGCCGAGGTTTGCCGGCTTGCCTCGACCAGCGCCTGAACGTAATCAATCAGCGGACTGGAGGCATGGGTGCCCGCGACCTCATGCTGCAGTTTTGGCAGGTCTTCAGCCTTGACCATCGGGGCCAGTTGCTCCACCTGGCGGCGTTGTCCGCCGCTGGCGAGCAGGGCGCGCTCGGCGGCGCGGTCCGGATAGCCGAGTTCGATGCGCATCAGGAAGCGGTCAAGTTGCGATTCGGGGAGCGGGAAGGTGCCGATCTGGTGGGCCGGGTTCTGGGTGGCGATGACGAAGAAGGGCTGGGGCAGGTTGCGGGTCTGGCCTTCTGCGGTGACCTGGCCTTCTTCCATGGCCTCGAGCAGCGCGCTCTGGGTTTTGGGCGTGGCGCGGTTGATCTCGTCGGCCAGCACCAGTTGGGCGAAAACAGGGCCGGGCAGGAAGCGGAACTCACTCTTGTCACGATCAAAGATGGAAACGCCGGTGATATCAGCCGGTAGTAAGTCGCTGGTGAACTGGATGCGTGAGAACTGCAGGCCTAGCAACCGGGCCAGCGTATGGGCCAGCGTGGTCTTGCCCATGCCCGGCAGATCCTCGATCAGCAGGTGTCCGTTGGCCAGCAGGCAGGCAATCGCCAGACGGATCTCAGTATCCTTGCCAAGGATGATCTGGCTGGCTTGCTTGAGAACTGCCGCGAAAGGTTGTGGACGGCCGGCCATTGGCGAAAGTGGGCTTTTGAGCATCATGGGTTTCCATTGTTCCAATTCAATCCGATTCTAATGCTTGAAGCGCCGGACATAATGGGACGATAATGCCATTTCGACATGCGCCGTTTTGTGCGCTGCTTCGCAGAGAGAGAACAAGTGACGACCACTGCCTTCATTACCCATCGCGACTGCCAGTTGCACGATATGGGGTCGCATCACCCTGAATGCCCGCAGCGTTTGACAGCTATCAACGATCACCTGATCGCCCAAGGGATCGACGCTTACTTCACCTACTACGACGCGCCGCTGGCCACTTTCGAGCAATTGTTGCGTGTTCACCCGGCTTCGCATCTTGAGCGCATCAAGCGTGCCTCACCGGAGCTGGGGGTGGTGCACCTTGATCCGGATACCGCGATGAACCCGCATACCTGGCAGGCTGCGCTGCGCGCCGCTGGTGCTGGCTGCATGGCGGTTGATCTGGTGCTGAACAAGGAGGTCGAGAATGCTTTCTGTGCGGTTCGCCCGCCTGGTCACCACTGCGAGAAAGCTACGCCGATGGGCTTTTGCTTCTTCAACAACATTGGCGTTGCCGCGCGTCACGCCCTGAAGGTACACGGCCTGGAGCGCGTTGCCATCATCGACTTTGACGTGCACCACGGTAACGGTACTGAAGACTGCTTTGCCGGCGACGAGCAGGTGCTGATGTGCAGCATTTTCCAGCATCCGTTTTATCCATATAGTGGCGCCGACAAGCCGGCTGCCAACATGTGCAATGTGCCGCTCGCCGCAGGCTGTGGCGGAGAAGAGTTCCGCGATGCAGTGATGCAGGTATGGACGCCGCGCCTCAAGGAGTTCAAGCCGCAGATGATCTTCATTTCCGCCGGCTTCGACGGACACTACGAAGACGACATGGGCGGTCTGAAACTGGTCGAAAAGGACTTCGCCTGGTGCACCGAACATTTGAAGAAACTGGCCGCTGAAATGTGCGAAAAGCGCATTGTCTCCATGCTGGAGGGCGGTTATGTGATGACCTCGCTGGCCCGTAGCGTGGGCGCACATCTGCGGGCGCTGGCAGACCTCTAGTGCCAGCCTCCGGGTTTATGGTGGCAAGTACTGATTTCTTTAGAAAAAGAACCGGGTGGGGTAAAATCCCGCCCTCTTTTTCATGTTTCCAACGTTTAACCGGACAAATCCATGGCGTTGATTGTTCAAAAATACGGCGGCACGTCGGTCGGTAACCCCGAGCGCATCAAAAACGTCGCCAAACGCGTTGCCAAGTTCCAGGCGCAGGGTCATCAGGTTGTGGTCGTCGTTTCCGCGATGAGCGGCGAAACCAACAAGCTGATTGCACTGGCCAAGGAAGTCCAGGCCAATCCCGATCCGCGCGAGCTGGATGCGATCATGTCAACCGGCGAACAGGTCACCACCGGCCTGCTTTCCATGGCATTGATGGACATCGGCTGCAAGGCCAAGAGTTACACCGGTGGCCAGGTCAAGGTGCTGACTGACAGCACCCATACCAAGGCACGCATCCTGTCGATTGACGAAGCCAACATGCGGCGTGATCTCGATGCCGGCAATGTGGTCGTCGTCGCCGGTTTCCAGGGTGTCGATGCCGACGGCAACATCACGACGCTCGGCCGTGGCGGTTCCGATACCTCCGGCGTGGCGTTGGCCGCGGCGCTGAAGGCCGACGAGTGCCAGATCTACACCGACGTCGATGGCGTCTACACGACCGACCCGCGCGTCGTGCCGGAAGCCAAGAAGCTCGACACCATCACCTTCGAAGAGATGCTGGAAATGGCCAGCCTCGGTTCCAAGGTGCTGCAGATCCGCTCGGTCGAATTCGCCGGCAAGTACAAGGTCAAACTGCGCGTTCTTTCCAGCTTCCAGGACGAAGGGGAAGGCACGCTGATCACTGTTGAGGAAGACAAGAACATGGAACAACCGATCATCTCCGGCATCGCCTTCAACCGCGACGAAGCCAAGCTGACTGTCCTAGGCGTGCCGGACAAGCCGGGCATCGCCTACCAGATTCTGGGTGCCATCGCCGACGCCAACATCGACGTCGACATGATCATCCAGAACGTCGGTCATGACAGCACGACCGACTTCTCGTTCACCGTCAATCGCGGCGAATACGCCAAGGCACAGGCCATTCTCGAAACGGTCAAGGCTGAGCTTGGCGCCCGCGAAGTGACTGGCGACAACAAGATCTGCAAGGTATCCGCCGTCGGCGTCGGCATGCGTTCCCACCCTGGTGTGGCCAGCAAGATGTTCAAGGCCCTGGCTGACGAAGGCATTAACATCCAGATGATCTCTACCTCGGAGATCAAGATTTCCGTCGTCCTCGACGAAAAATATCTGGAACTGGCCGTTCGCGTTCTGCACCGGACGTTTGGTCTCGATCAGTAAGGTTTGACCAAAGGGCGCGGAGGCTATATCATCCGCGCCTCGTTGAAGGTTCGGAGACGTGGCCGAGAGGTCGAAGGCACTCCCCTGCTAAGGGAGCATGCGGGCAAAACCTGCATCGAGGGTTCGAATCCCTCCGTCTCCGCCAGATAACGAGCAGACAAGCACCCTCCGGGGTGCTTTTTTGTTGTACCCATCAAAGAGCCCATCAAAAATAAAACGGTTGAGCCTGTGATACTTTTGATGGAAAAACGATTAGAACTGCGGGCCGGATGGCCATCCTAGTGCTTACCTAGTCATTGGTAGGTGCTGCTAGTGCCCCCGTGATTACTTCCGATGAACTTGGAGGTACTTCGGGTGTCGTTCAAATTGGAGCTATTGGTGAAGTGTGCTTTGGAGCGTTAAGCGCATTTAATAAAGCCAAGTATGGCTATGCCTATTTGGCAGCGTCGCATAGCCACTTCAAATGCCAGGCGATATCGGTCGGTATTACTTTTTTGCATCCGAAAGCCCCTCTTTGTGTCAAGACTGTGCCGGCACGGGCAACGCATCTGGGATTACCACATGGGCGCCCAAGTCAGAAGGAGCAGTTTAGGTGTGGCAAAGTACGGACTTATCCTGCATGGCGCTATCAGCCATTAGTTGCAGGCTGTCTATCACTAGCCTGCTGGCTTTTTCCATGTCTTCCACATGTTTCAACATGGCAGACATGTTGCCTCGGTTTTTGGCTTCCAGCGCTTGGATTCCCATCTTGTGAACTTCAATATGTGGTGGCTCAATCTCGCGATATCCAGCCAATTTACTAAAGCACTCCTTGCCTTCGCCCTGGTAATACCATTGGCCTAGACGGCAAGCAGTATGGGTAGCCACTTTCTCCGGTGAGACATTTTCCAGATCGAATAAGCCGAGGTAGATGCGGAACTTGAATACCAAGTGATCCACCTTGGCCACTTCAACAAAGCTCTTCAAGGCACTGCCGGCGATGACTGCTTCCGTCTTTCGGGAAAGCTGCATCAATTTCTGCATATTTTCGGTTGCCTGATTCCCTCGCTGGCTAAAGTCATTCGCCGTGTTGGAGAGGTATTCCATGGCATCTTTAGCGGCGCTTGAATTGTCACGAATGCCAATCACCAATTTTTCAATGTCTTTGGTGGCTTTGGCAGTCCGCTCGGCCAGTTTTCGAACTTCATCCGCCACAACTGCGAAGCCTCGACCAGCTTCACCTGCGCGTGCAGCCTCAATGGCGGCATTTAGAGCCAGTAAGTTTGTCTGGTCGGCAATTTCGTGAATTAACTGAACGATGACGCTAATTTCACCAGCTTGTTGAGCCAGCCCATCGACTTCTTTGACAGTGTGAGCAGAACTTTCGGCAAGCAGATGGAGATCTGCAGCAATTTCGCTGGTGGTTTGACCACTGGCGATAGAAACTTCTGCTGCTTCCAGCGCGAGTACCTTTTCTTCTTTTAGGACGTTCGCCATTTCGCCAAGACTACTCTGCGAGCCCTCAAGCGTAGTACTGAAAGTTGCCAAGTTGCGGAGCACGGATCTGAGTGTTTCGCACTCAATGTCTTTGTCCATGGCAGCCTGTTGCTGAAAACTGAGCGCATCCTTTAATGAAGCAACTTCCGCTACAAGTGATGCCTTTTCGGTTTTGCAGGCCAAAAGTTCATTTTCGACTGCAGACAACCGCTGGTTACTTCTCCAAAACATACCTATCTCCGATTAGAGTTTTTATTGCTTGCACCTAAGCATGGCGGCCATTCGAAAGTACTGGCGCAGGCGCATTATCGGTAGAAATTTCCTTCGCAAGAGATTCCTGATTTCATCGCACATTAGCAAATAACCATTGTAATTCCACATATAACAAAAGTCATAAATATCCGTAACATTTGTAGGGTTTATCGCTGCGATCATGCCGCTTGGGTTGCCAACGTTTGCTTTCGCACTACCCGGCCAGCCAAAAATTGACCCCGCTGCCAACGATGACCAGGTAAGCAAAGAGGATGGCGCCAAGGAGCAGAGGCTTCAGGCCGGCCTGGCGGATCAGGGTGAGGGTGGTCTCCATGCCGAAGGCGGCCATGGCGAAGCTCAGGCAGATGACGCCGCTCTGACGCAGGACGTGCAGCAGATTGTCGGGCATGGCGAACAGCGAGTTGAGGGCGGCGAAGAGTACGAAGATCAGCGCAAACCAGGGCACGGCAATGTTTCTCTGCTGAGCCTCTGGCTCCCCGCGGGCAAGCCATAGGCTCAGGCCCAGCAGGAAAGGTACCAGCATCAGTACCCGGATCATCTTGATGATCACCGCGTTGTGCGCCGCGGCACCACCGATGGCGTTGCCGATGGCAACGACCTGGGCGACCTCATGCACCGTCGAACCGATGAAAATGCCGAACAGCGGTCGGCTGCCGCCCAGCCAGGCAAACAGCAGGGGGTAGAGGAACATCGCCGCTGTGCCGAAGAGCACCACGGTGGCGACGGCGGCCGCTGCCTTCCTGACGCTGTCGTTTTCTTCCAGGCGCAGCACGGAAACCGTGGCGACGATCGCGGCGGCGCCGCAAATGGCGCTGCCGGCGGCGATTAACAGAGCCGAGGCAGGCTCCATTCGGAGCCAGCGGGTACCGACGAAATAGCCAACGGCCAGGGTTGAACACAGCATCAGCACATCGATCAGCAAGCCGGAACGGCCGGCTTCGGCAATTTGCTGCAGATTTAGATTGAAGCCGTAGAGGGCGACGCCGCCGCGCAGCAGGACTTTCTGTGCAAAGCGTAGGCCGGGCTGCCAGCTGCCGTGGGCCAATGTCGGCCTCAGATTGCCGAGCATGGCGCCGAGGAGGATCGCCAGGGTCAGCGGCGAGGCGCCGAGCACACTAAGTTCTGGTCTCCGGGCCGCGAGGCCGGACAGAACAACCAGCAGGGCGATCAGGCCGAGGCCGGGGAAAAGTTTGCTTGAGAACATGGCGAGCGCTTCCGGGAGGTGGTGCTGGAATGTTAGTGCTTGCTAATTTAATAAGTAAAACGTATATTTTTTATACTTATAATCGGAATTTCTTATGAAAATTAGCCTGCGTCAGCTTGAGGTTTTTGCCGCTGTCGCCAGCCATGCTCAGGTGACACGGGCGGCACAGGCGGTTGCCATGAGCCAAGCGGCGGCCAGCATGGCGCTGGCCGATCTGGAGGGGCAACTAGGCACGCCGCTGTTCAATCGACAGGGGCGACAGTGGCAACTGACCGACAGCGGTCGGGAAATCCTGCCGCTGGCCCGCGAAGTGCTCGATCGGGTGGGCGATATCGAAGCCGTCGCTCAGACCCGCGGGGCGGCTTTCGACATTCATCTCGGAGCCAGTGTGACCATCGGCAATCATCTGCTGCCCGAGCTGATCGTCGACTTGAACCGCCGCTATCCAGCCAGTCATATTCAAGTGTCGCGCCACAATACCGAACAGGTCGTGGCGCGCTTGCTGACTTTTCAGATCGATCTCGGTTTCATCGAGGGGCCGGTCAATGATCCACATATCGCCTGTTTTCCGTGGCGCCGGGATGAGTTGCAGGTGTTCGCGGCACCGGATCACCCTTTGGTCGATCGGCAAGTAAGCGTGGAAGACTTGCGTTCAGTCGGTTGGGTCTGTCGGGAGTCCGGGTCCGGTACGCGCGAGCATTTCGACCGGGCCATGGCAGAGTCCAGTATTGCGCCACGTATCGTACTCGAACTCGAACAGCCGGAAGCCGTGCGCCAGTGCGTGCGCTTGGGCCTCGGGCTGGGCTGCCTTTCGTTGCTCGAATTGCGCGATGCATTTCAGGCTGGTTGGCTGGTGCCGTTGGCGACGCCATTTCTTAACCTGTCGCGGCAGTTGCGAATTGCGCTGCATGCCCAGAAGCATCGAACCCGCGGCATCCAGGCCGTGCTTGATCTCTGCCAGAGCGAGACGTGAATGGCTGGCCGATTTTTGGCAAGAATGTGCCGCCCATCGAGTGCAAGCTCAGATATAAAGGCCCGTCCGGTCGGGCGACATGACGGTGTTGAGAAAGTCGATGAGCATGACCATATGCCGCTCGATGTCTTCGCACTGATCTTGGCTGCCCGGCATCAATAGCAGTTTGAGCAGCTCGCCGGGGCGCTTGGGGTAGATTTCATGCGCCGCGCTGACCGGCACCATGACGTCGGCCGTACCGTGCGGGGCGAACGTCGGCTTACTGGCGACGATGCCTATTCTCCATACCGGCCAAGAACGGTCTTGTATCGCTTTCTCTGAGCGGTCATTTAAATGACCGCTCTACTTTGAAACCTGCCTGCAGATATGCCGAACGGTACGGCAGCTTTCTGTCAGCGGATTTCCGCTTGTCATCCGGCTGCGAACTGCACCTATACTTGAGCGCGTTGCTCTAGACTCAGGAGGCGACAAGATTGAACCAACGAGAGATTAAAGGAGAGAACGATGTTAAGAAAATTGCTGGCTAGTCTTCTACTTTGTGCAACGGTCGCATGGGCCGGCCCTGATGCCCCGTCAAAGTTTGATGATTCCCCGCTGGGTGCGCAAAAAACGGTTTATCAATTCAATTTTGAAAAACCCGAAGATTTGTATCAGGCATTGGGTTACGTTAATAACCAATTGAACGGCTTGAAGGAATTTGGCGATATCAAGCACTCGCATATCGTTGTAGTGGCCCATGGCAATGAGTTGCACATGTTGTCACGCCTAAATCGAGCCGCCTATCCCGACATCTATGACCGCCTCAAGGCACTCACCGACCAAGGGGTAACGCTGCGCGTCTGCCGTAATGCGGCCAATTTCCGGGGCTACAAGCCGGGGGATTTCTATGATCTGGTCACTGTCGTTCCGGCGGCCATGACTGATCTCGCGAAGTGGCAAAAGAAGGGCTACTCGTATATCTCTGGTTCCGTGATTAGTCGTAGCAAGCGAAGTGAGTTTCTTGAGAAACACCCAGAAATTATTGATTGATTAAACCCGCGGAGTTGCTGTTTGGTGATCGTAAAGCTGTCAGTTGTCATGCATTGAACATCAACCTGTGTAGGGTATGCCTAGTGATCCTGATACGTCGAAGGCTCGTATAGCCAAGAGTGAGCGGAATCAGTAATCTTTGTTGCTCAATTTTTCGAACTTTTGCCAGTTAAAGTTCCCACAAGGCAGCCATTTTCGAGGCTGCTTTGTGGCTGAGAATTGCCGTTGAGGCTCTGAGGCTCTGAGGCTCTGAGGCTCTGAGGCTCTGCGGCTTTGCCGATCGCTTTGGACACGGAGTAGTCGCATTCGCCAGATTGGAACGCTGCCGTTCGCGACCGCTCAAGGCTGAACGAGCAGGTAAGTGGCGGATTGCTGCCCGATTGAGCGCCTCTGGCCAACGGCCGTTATGGCCGAAGTGTCGGTTAGCTGAACTTGCGCAACAGCACAGTAATATCTGAAATCAGCTGGATGCATTCGGATGACGTTTCCCATTGCCTGCCTACAACCCAAAAAAATGCCCCGTCTCCGGGGCATTCGCAGTGTGCTAAAAGGGAACTTGATCGTTCAGTAGCGGGCGTCGGCCGGCTTTGGATCCTTGGGCCAGTCATTGACCTTTTCCGGGAAGTCCGGACGCGGCTGGTGGCTGAAGTATTCGGCCACATCGAGTGCTTCCTGGTCGGAGAGCCCGCCCTGACCGAGCGGGAACTTGTCGTGGAAGCCGATCGGCATGTTGCGCTTGACGAAGGCGGCAGCCGTGTAGGTGCGGGCCATGCCGGCGCCGATATTGAAGGACTCGTCGCCCCAGAGTGGCGGGTAAACCATCGTGCCAGCCGTGTTCTTCAGGCCTTCGCCGTTTTCGCCGTGACAGATCGCACATTGCTCGGCATAGACCTTCTTGCCGCTGTCACCGTCCGGCTTGAGCGAGCGGTCGATCTTGCCGACGCCGCGTCCGGGCACCTTGTCCTCCGGCTTGGTTTCACGCTTCATCCACTCGAAGTAGGCGACCATGGCCTTCATGTCGGGCGAGTCCTTGGGCAGGGGCTTGCCGTTCATCGAGCGCTTGAAGCAGCCGTTGATACGGTCTTCCAGCGTGATCGTCCGGCCGGCACGTGGTGCGTAGCTCGGGAAGAAGGCCGAGACGCCGACATAAGGCGAGCCGTCCGCCACGGTACCGGCATTGAGGTGGCAACTGGTGCAGTTCAGCTGATCGCCGACATGTCCGGGCAAGATATCCTTCGTTTCCAGGTTGAGGCGCATGCCGCGGACCAGTTGCTCTGCATTGGCAGCCTTCAGCATGTCCGCAAGGCGCGGCGTGTCGAACTTGCTCGAATCGGTCGTCTTGGGATCGAGTTTGGCGCGCATATTGGTTACCGTCGCGACATCCACGCTGGGTGCGCCATCACCCCAGCTGTTGCGGACGAAGCTAAGAATCTCGGCCAGTTCTTGGTCGCTTAGGCGGGCAAAGGCCGGCATGACGAAAACGCGAGGGTGGGTTGCGGTTGCCGCGGTTTGGCCGCCGGTCAGTATGATGTGGGACAGGGTAGAGGCATCCTTCGACATCACGGCCGGGTTGCCGGCCAGGGGTGGAAATATCTTGGCCACACCGCCGCCATCGGCCCGGTGACAGTCACCACAGAACTGGATGTAGCCCAGGCCGCCGCGTGTGGTGAACAGCTTTTCCGGAACATGGGCGGCAACCACCGGTTTTGGCGCGCCGGCCGGCATCGGCTTGTCGTATGGTCCGGGAGGTAGGGACTTGAGGTAGTTGGCGACTGCGGTCAGGTCAGCTTCCTTGAAGTGCTGGGTGCTGTGCGTGATGACTTCGGTCATGCTGCCCGAGGCAGTGGCAAAGCGATTCTGTCCGGTCTTCAGGAAGGTGGCTGTGTCCTCGACGGTCCACAGGTTGCGCAGACTGAGCGCGCGCCAGGCTTCGATGGTTTCGCCGGCCAGGAAGTAGCTGCCATTCGATCCGGCATCGCTCATCGCCTTCTCCTGAAAGAGCAGGCCGCGCGGCGTATGGCAGGCACCGCAGTGACCTAGCCCCTGAACCAGATAGGCGCCGCGGTTCCAGGTCTCATCCTTGGCCGTATCCGACTTGAACGGCGTGTCATCCAGGAAGAACCAGTTCCAGATGGCAAGGCCCCAGCGCATGCTGAATGGCCAGTGCATTTCGTCTGGCTTGTTGGTCTGCTTGACGGCGGGCAGACCCTTCATCAGGTAAGCATAAAGCGCCTGCATGTCTTCGCCCGTCAGCTTGGCGTAGGACGGGTAAGGCATGGCCGGGTAAAGGTTGTGGCCGTCGGCGGCAATGCCCTTGCGCATTGCGCGGTCGAACTGTTCGAAGCTGTATTTGCCGATGCCGGTATCGCTGTCAGGCGTGATGTTGGTCGAATACAACTTGCCGAACGGCGTTTCCAGCGCACGGCCGCCAGCCATCTCGGCGCCCTTGTCCGTTGTGTGGCAGGCCACGCAGTCGCCCAGGCGAGCCAGGTAACGGCCGCGTTCGACTTGTGCGTCGTCGGCGACAGCCTGGCTCGTGATACCGAGCAGGGCGCTAACGATAAGCAGCAAGCCGCCAATCCTTTGCAGGAAGCTCTGGTACTGGCGGATGACTGGAGGTGTCTGGCTGGCGCCGCCGACCGAATACGCTTTCTTCGACATACTTTTCTCCCTCTTCTAGATGTGAGGTCAAGTGTAGGTAGAGACGCCGGGACCGCCTATCCGGTCATTGGGTTAACGCAATAGCCGAAATCGATTAGTCGAGGCCGTTCGGGTCAGCGCGCAGGATCAGGCGGGCCAGTTCGGCGGCACTACCGGTAGATGTTTTTTCCATGACGTGTTGGCGATGGACATGCACCGTATTGTCGCTGATGCCCAGTTGACGTGCCACTTCCTTGTTGGCCAGGCCGAGGGCGAGCAGGCGGGCGACTTCGCGCTCGCGAACCGAGAGTCGGTCGAGAACTTCGCGTGCTTCTTGGTGACGGCGGTTGGCGGCGTGGCGTTCGAGACTGAGTTGTACCGCCCGCTCCACGGTATCGAGAAAGATCTGGTCCTTGAAGGGCTTTTGCAGGAAGTCGACAGCACCGTTTTTCATCGCCTGTACCGCTAGTTCAACTTCGCCGTGGCCGGTCATGAAAACAATTGGAAAGGGCGAATCAGCGGCACGCAGGCGACGTTGCAATTCAAGGCCGCTAATGCGTGGCATGCGAATGTCGAGCACCAGGCATCCGCCGCCGGCCTGCATCTCCGGTGCCGCCAGCAGGAAGGCTTCGGCGGAATCGTGCCCGACGGCTTGCCAACCGACGGATTCGAGCAAAAAGAGCAGCGAGCGGCGGAAGGGGGCTTCGTCGTCGACGACATGGATGACGGGTAACAGGTCGGGCAAGGTCATGGCGTATTCACGGTATCGGTGCTGTGGGCGAGGGGCAGACTGAAGCGGAAAACGAGGCCGGGGTTGGCGTTGCGGGCAAGCAGTTCGCCGCCGTGAGCTTCGACGATAGTCTTGCAGATCGGCAGGCCGAGGCCCAAACCGTCGGGTTTGGTGGTGAAGAACGCTTCGAGGAAATGGGCCTGCAATTCCGGCGTCAGGCCGGGGCCGTGGTCGCGCACTTCGACAGCGCAGCGGTCATCTTCCCGTTCCAGGCTAACTTCGATCGGATGCTCGTCATCCATCGATTGCTGCGCATCCCAGGCATTCTTGAACAAATTGAGCAGTACCTGCTGGATTTGCAGCGGATCGACCAGCACCTGACGTTCGGCCAAGGAAAGATCGTGCCGAAGTTCGATAGGCCGGGCTTTTGACAACATTCCGCCAATGAAGCTGCCGGCTTCGTGCACCAAGTCGGCAATGTCGCAAATTTCCTGTCGGCGGCTGCGTTTTCGAGCGAAGCTGCGGATACTGCCCAGAATGCCGGCGGCACGTTCGGATTCGTTGGCTATTTCTTCGGCCGCCTGACGCAAGGCGGCTTCCGACAGCGTGCCACTATCCTGGCGGCGCAACAGGCTGCGCGCATAGTTGCCGATGGCGGCCAGTGGCTGGTTAAGCTCATGTGCCAGTCGGCCGGACAGTTCCCCGAGGATCGACAGACGGGAAAGGTGATCCATCTGTTGCTGCCCGGCCTGAACACGGGATTCCAGATGGTGGCGCTCGTCAAGGGCTTGGGTCAGTTCCCGTGTACGTCGCTGGACCAGGTGCTCGACATGCAAGGTATAGGCTGCTCCGGCGAGCATGAGCAGAACAAGGCCGAGCACCCACGCCCAATATCGGCGTAGCTGGGCTTCCAAGCTAGTCTCGCGCAGAAAAGCATAGGGCCCGGTCTGCAACTCGCGCAGCAGTTCGTGCACCGGGTGGTAATCAGCTGGGACACTCCACCATTGCTGGTTAGTATCTGGCGGCAGGGAAAGCAGAGCGAGCAGTACTTCCCGCGATAGGGCTGGCGGCGTCCGGCTAGCTGCGGCAAAGGCCCAGCCAGGGTAGAGTTGCGAGGTGACGGCGCAGTTGCCGATTTCCGGGCGTGGCGAGAGCACACGCAGGCGACCGGCGGCTACGCTTCCCTCTTGTTCCATGTGTTCGAGCAGGCAGGCGCGCAGGATGCCGGCATCGGTTTTGCCGTCGACCACGGCATCAATCACTTTGGTCATGGGGAAGTTGGTGAACACGGGTGTAACGCGGCCATTCTCAGGATCAAGTCCGAGCCTACGCAGTTCGGCGCGGATTAGCTGGTAGCCGCCGAAAGCATCGGGTGATACCGCGGCTAGGGTTTTACCGCGTAGATCCTCCAATCGCTGGATGTCCTGGCGCCGGTCGAGTACGACGACGGCTGAACCGACCACATGTTCCGGGTTGCTTGTTTCGTCGGAGACCTGGGTAGCGATTCGCGTGATGCCACTTTGCGCCTCAAGACTCACGTAATGGCCGGGGTTGGTGACAACAAAGTCGAGTTCACCTTCCTCAAGTGCAGCGGCCATAGCACCTAGGTCGAAATGGCGTAACTCGATACGTTTCCCTCCGAGGCGTTCCTCAAGGTTGCTAACCATCGAAGACCAGTGGATTTCGGCCTCTTCCGAGCCCTGCCAGGCAAGGGTTCCAATGCGTACAACATCCGTAGCAAAGACGGCGCAGCACTGCAAACAGCCGATTAGGCCAATAGTAAAAAGGAGAGCGCAGCGCTTCAAAAGAGTCATGGAAGAGATTTTAAGAATCTCTCCCTAGGAATGCGAGTTTGGCATTGCAAACCACTCATCATTACAACTTCGAATGGCAGGTCTGAGCAGGTTATAAACGGCAACTCATGGCCGGGTCACCTTTAAGGTCATCTAACGCAAGCAACCCCCCGATCCATAAAGGGTTTATATGGTTATCCCCAAAACCTGTGGATAACTGTGTGGAAAAGTCCTGCAGAAGCTCGCTAAGTAGTAGTTCTGTAAGGACTTTGCTTACGCCGCACCAATATTAATCATGTGTTTAACTAATTGATTCTATTGGTGTATCTGGTGGGTAAAATAAATTTGAAATAAATATCATGCTGCGTCGCACAAAGTTGGATGAGAAAAACAATGATGTGAACAAGTCAAGTCTTGACAAGAAAATAGTTGCTCTTTTTGAGGGGGGGAAGGCCATTCTTGAACCCGGTTGCCCCAATCGTCTGCTTTGCGAAACGGTAGCAGGCATTTAGCGATGTAAGCAAGCTGCCGAAGGATCGCAACTCACTCATGAGGCGGCAACTTTATTCGATTTATCGATGTTCTTCATGGGGGACTAATGCCGATTGTGTTAGGCGCCCGGCGCCGCGATCAGCGTGGGATCAACGACCGTGCCACGCATCATAGACAGACCTTTCTCCGATGCACCATATTGACCTCGGGAAAGATCGCTACGGCCAAGTCATGCTTCTCCGGCAGCGCTGAAAGCGAAGAATGGCGCTCTCGTCCGGCATTACATCCTCGAAGGCATCAAGCCCCGCAAACCGGCGCAGCATCGGCACATCGTACAGCGCTTCTTCCATCGCCGGATTGGAGTAGCCATTCAAGGTATGACCATGGCTCCACCGTATTCCACCTCCGCTAGGAATACTGCCTTGCGGGTTTGCTTCCCCGCCTTCGGCAGGAAATCCATCACGGCGAGGCTCAATTGCTTCATCGATTTCCTCTGATTGGTCGGCACCATGACGGTCGCTTGAGCAGAGTTTCCCTAGCTGCAGCAAGTAAAACAGCCCATCAGAGCCAGAGGAAAGTAAGAGCGCTTTTTCCGTTGGTAAGAGTCTGGGCCAATTGTTCATCACACCGTCCAGTCAAACATTGGCTTGGGCGCTTGCTTTGCAATTTGGTGTAGGGCAGTCTGCATGGTCAAAAAAATTTCAGATCAAAATAAATTACCGTTATGTTTAACTGTTGCATTATTAAATGGCCGCATGTTGCATAATGCAACGAAGCGATTAAATTTATGTTATTTTATTTCAATGAACTGCGCTTAAATATAAAAATAAAATTCAATTGCGTTTCATATTGAAACGGCAATGCCGAAATATAAAACATATTGGCGACACTGGTAATTATGCCATGGCGCTTTTTTCGAAAGTCGGCTGAAAGAAAACTGTAACAAACGCTCATTAGCATCCCAGCTACGCCAAACATTATTTTTTGGCTAACCATTAAATCAGCTGGAGTATTTATGATTAAAAAATCGGTTTCAATATTATCTATCCTTGGCGTTGCGATATTTGGTTCCAATATTGCTCATGCGCAAGTTATTAAAATTGACGGCTCCTCCACCGTCTACCCGATTACCGAGGCTGTTGCCGAAGAGTTCCAGAAGGCCAAGAAGAATGTCGTTAAAGTGACGGTCGGTATTTCCGGTACCGGCGGTGGTTTCAAGAAATTCTGCCGCGACGAACTCGATATCTCCGATGCTTCCCGCCCGATCACCAAGAGCGAAATGGAACTGTGCAAGGCCGCTGGCGTGCAGTACATCGAAATGCCGGTCGCCTTCGATGCACTGACGGTGGTTGTTAATCCGAAGAACACTTTCCTCAAGCAAGCGACCATCGAAGAGATGAAGGTTCTGTGGGAGCCAGCCGCTCAAGGCAAGATTACCAAGTGGAATCAGGTCAACCCCGCCTGGCCTGATGCGCCGGTCAAACTGTTCGGCGCCGGCGCCGATTCTGGCACCTTCGAGTACTTTACAGAGGCGATGGTCGGTAAGGCCAAGTCCTCACGCGGGGACTACACCGCTTCCGAGGATGACAATGTGCTTGTTCAGGGCGTGTCGCGTGACGTCAATGCTATTGGCTATTTCGGTTATGCCTACTACGCAGAGAACAGCAGTAAGCTGAGGGCCCTGCCGATCGTAAATCCGAAGACAGGCAAGGCTGTTGAGCCCTCTGCTGCTAACGTTGAAAATGGCACCTACGCTCCGCTTTCTCGCCCGATCTTCATCTACGTCAAGGCCAAGTCGCTCGACAAGCCTGAAGTCAAGGAATTCATCGAGTTCTACATGAAGAACGGCGCCAAGCTGACCAAGGAAGTGAAGTATGTACCGCTGCCGGCTTCGGCCTACACCGGTAACGTCGAGCACATGACCAAGAAAAAGCTCGGCACCGTCTTCGGTGGTCACAACGAAATCGGCATCACGATTGAAGATGTGATGAAGCGCGAAGCCAAGAACTAATTTGTAAAAAATAGATTTAGATAGACCCCGCGCGCCCTCAAGTGACGCGGGGTCTTCCCTTCTGGCGAATACGTACTCTGCGCCCAAAACGGCCATCCCAATTTCCCGATAGCTGCCGCTCAGCCAACCCCGAGTTTTCGAGCTGGAGTTCTCCGAAGCGGACGTTGCCGACCTTACACTCCCGGCCATGACCGGACGATCAGCCGAGTCCGATTGCGGACATTCAAAGGACTCTCCACTCTGAAAACTGCCGTACGGCCAATTCGTGCTCGTCGGCTATTGTCGCCGTTTAGGCTTTTGTTCCGATCAGGCAGCTATGCGCCGCTTTCCTGCCGCCCCGGAGAATCGCGCCGTGAATGCCTTTCCTTACCCATCCTGGCGAACTCCCAAGTACGCCAAGCCATTTCGTACTGTCGAAGCACAGGGAATGACAGGCGGACCGGCGAGGCGCAACGGCATTCGGATCGGCCCGATCTCGAAGCGCTCGCGATGCCGTCAGGGGGCATTGATCCAGCCAAGGACTGTGGGTGTTTTCGACAACCACTGATAGTATACAAACTGACTACAAAACATATACAAGGTGCCTGCGGTGGGAATCGTTAAAATTTCAGAGCATATGCATGAGAATCTGCGCCTGACCAGCGCGGCCCTGAGTCGCTCGATCAATGCGCAAGCAGAGCACTGGCTCCGCGTCGGCATGCTTTCGGAGCTCAACCCCAACCTTCGGTACGGTGAAATCTGTCGCTTGCTTATCCAGGCCGAGCACCAAGCGCTTGAAGATAGCGACCTGCCCGTTTCATTGTCGAAGAGGGCGGCATGACTGGCGCCAAAGGTACGCCCATCCGCTCGGAGGCGGAGTTAGCCATGGCTCGGCGTGCCGGCAAGTTGGCTGCCGATGTTTTGTCCATGCTCGCCGAGCATGTTAAGCCAGGCGTCACGACCAATGAGCTGGACAAGCTATGCCATGACTATATCGTCAATGTGCAACGAGCAATTCCGGCCAATATCGGCTACCACGGCTATCCCAAGACCATTTGCGCTTCAGTCAATCATGTCGTTTGCCATGGGATTCCTTCTGACCGGAAATTGAAGAATGGCGACATCATCAACATCGACGTCGCCATCATCAAGGATGGCTGGTTTGGCGACACCAGCCGCATGTACTTTGTTGGAGAACCGGGCATTCTGGCGAAACGGCTGGTTCGTACGACCTATGAGGCGATGCGGGCAGGCATCGAGCAAGTGCGCCCGGGAGCGACGCTTGGCGATGTCGGTCATGCGATCCAGACTGTTGCCCATCGCGAAGGGTTCAGTGTTGTTCGCGAGTACGGTGGTCATGGAATAGGAACGGTATATCACGATGACCTTCATGTTCTTCACTTCGGAAAGCCCGGTGCAGGTTTGAAACTTGAGGCAGGCATGGTGTTCACCATCGAACCGATGATCAACGCCGGAAAAGCCGAGATCAAGCACTTGCCAGATGGCTGGACTGTGGTCACCAAGGATCGGTCGCTCTCTGCTCAGTGGGAGCATATGGTGGCGGTCACCGAGAACGGCTTCGAGGTGCTCACACCTTGGCCGGATGGCTACGGGGATTACGCCGCGATCGTGTCGTTTCCCGAAGAACGAAGTGCTGCATAGGTGTAGAAAACGGACTGAGCAAAATGCCAGGCAGTCCGTGCTCGCGGGGTGAGGGCGCTAGGCATGCAGCGATGTGGCGTTGATTGGCCGGTAGCCGCTGACGCATTCAAGTCCTTCGGAAGAACGACCTCAGCCAAGATCGGCTCGCCGTGGGCTCACATTGAATCTCTGCTTCGCTGCCTCGGCCGGGCGCGGCTTAAATCAGTACACGGCTGTAAGCGCGCATGCCCTCACTCGCGGATGGCGCAAAGCGGTCATTGACCGCCCTTATCGATTGAGCGGCAGGTAACTGACGCATAGCCGCCCGGTTTTCGTCAAAGACCCAAGGTCGGCTTTGGCCGAAGAACAGCCTGAGGCTGAAGAGAATAAATTGACTTTGGTTTATGGCATCAAGGAAGCGACGTAATTGTCCAGAGTCCTTTCTCAGTAGAAAGTTTGTTCTTGCACTGCAGTCCCCAGTCGGAGATGAGGGCAATTCGCTTGGCGAATTGAGTCCCACGTTGATAGGCGCGTTCAACTGCATCAGGCAACTGATGGGCCTGTGCAAGTTCAGCAACTTCTCGCGGATAGTTGGTTGTCTCAGCCGCCCACATGCGAAAAGTGGCGCGAAATCCATGGACGGTGATTACTTCGCCATCAGGCGATGTCCATTTTGGGGCTACGTCTCAGCCATATAACGAGCAGGCAAGCACCCTCCGGGGTGCTTTTTTGTTTCTATCGATCAAGAAAACAAAGAAAAAATATTTAATTCTTTGCCGGGTTTTCAGGTCGGGCACGGATTTGCGACGAGAGCTGCTTTGGCTGCCAAGAGGGTGCGAAATGGGGTGTCGTAATTTGGTTACAAGTAAATAGCCATAAAAACAAATAGTTATGTTTTTTTCTGTCTGCGGTGTCGCTAAATGGCGACAGGATTGGCGGTTTATTCTCGTCCGGTTGAAGAAAATTCAATAATAAACAGTTGGTTACGTAATGGCATGGCGATTGCTAATTGATCCATGTGAATCTGTACCCGCATCTGGCATGGTTCGAATGGATTTTGGCGAGACTGTTTCTGGCAGGATTAATCATGACCCAAAGTGTTCTATTGGTTTTTGCCATATCGGTGTCCTTGAGTCTCAATCTCGTTGCCGGTGTTTTATTGTTTAGATTGAAGCGGAACAACTCAGCACAGACTGCTGCCCTTGAGGGACAAAAGTCAGTTTCGGTGCCGAAAAGTTCACTCTTATTGGATAGCGAAGCCTTGATGGTTGAGGAGACGCCCAGTCCTTTGGTTGAAGCCGAAATCTATTTTGTTTATGGGCGGCGCGATGATGCCGAAGCGGTGCTTGCTTCTGCTCTGCGTCAAGGACAAATCAGCCCGGACGAGGTTATTCGCTTGCGAGACAAAATGGCTGCAAAGCGACGATTCGAGGTTCCCTTCGTAAGTTAAATCGTTCGGAATGAAAGTTCATATCCGTCAAATTGAGGTTATTCATGAAGTATCGTGCCATCAGGGCTGCTTTCGTTTGTCTTGCCCTTTCCTTGTCGCTGCCGTCGTTTGCCGACCATGATCATTACGACCGACACGAGCATCGGGGACATCATCATCGCCATGATTACGACAGCTATCGCGGTGGCTACGCGGATCCCGGATGCCGGGTTGAGGGATGGTATGACCGCGGCGGCTATTACCGCGAGCGCCAGGTTTGCCGGGGTGCCCGGGTTGGCCTGCCATTCCCGCCTGCACCACCTACAGTTTATCTGCAGCCGCCTTCTGTGATTATCCAGCCGCCGGGGGTCTATTTCCGGTAATTGACCGAATGCCCGTTTGTTCAGGCGGCATTGCGTAGCCGTCGTTGCATCAGCAGGGCGTAGATGGCTGGGATGACGGCCAGCGTCAGCACCGTTGAGGAAATCATGCCACCGACCATCGGTGCCGCGATCCGGCTCATGACTTCCGAGCCGGTGCCGGTGCCCCACAGGATGGGCAGCAGGCCGGCCATGATCGCGCTGACCGTCATCATCTTCGGGCGCACCCGTTCGACGGCACCTTCCATCACGGCAGCGTAGAGATCCGAGGCCTGCGGACGATGGCCTTCGGCGGCACATTTCGCCTGCACGGTCTGCCAGGCGTGGTCGAGGTAGATCAACATGATGACCCCGGTTTCGGCAGCCACGCCGGCCAGCGCGATGAAGCCAATGGCCGCGGCGACCGACAGGTTGTAGCCGAGCCACCACATTAGCCAGATGCCGCCGACCAACGCGAAGGGAACCGAGAGCATGACGATCAGCGTCTCGGTGATGCGTCGGAAATTCAGGTAGAGCAGCAGGAAGATGATCAGCAGCGTGATTGGCACGACGACCTTGAGCTTTTCAGTGGCGCGTTCCATGTACTCGAACTGGCCGCTCCAGGTGGCGTAGGTGCCGGGGGAGAATTTGACCTTCTCATTGACCGCCTGGCGCGCCTCGGCAACGTAGGAGCCGATGTCGCGATCGCGGATGTCGACATAGATGTAAGCCGAGAGCAGGGCGTTTTCGGTGCGGATGGCCGGGGCGCCGGTGCTGATCTTCACTTCGGCCAGCTGGCCGAGCGGAATCATGCTGGCCGCCCCACCCATCTCGGCCGGTACCGGCACCAGCACTTCACGGGCGATGGCCTGCGGGTCGCTGCGCAGGTCGCGCGGGTAGCGGACGGTGACGCCGAAGCGCTCACGGCCTTCAACCGTGGTGGTGACCATTTCGCCGCCCAGCGCCGCTGCCACGACGTCCATGACTTCGCCGACCGACAGCCCGTAGCGGGCCAGCGCGTTGCGGTCGGGCACGATATCGAGGTAGAAGCCACCGGTGATCCGTTCGGCGAAGGCGCTGCTGGTCCCTGGCACGGCCTTGACGACGCTCTCGATTTCCTTGGCCAGGCGTTCCATTTCGATCAAATCCTTGCCGAAGACCTTGATGCCGATTGGGGTGCGGATGCCGGTGGACAGCATGTCGATGCGTGCCTTGATCGGCATCGTCCAGGAATTGGCGACCCCGGGGAATTGCAGCGCCTTGTCGAGTTCGGCGATCAGCTTGTCAGTGGTCATGCCGGGCCGCCATTCGCTTTCCGGCTTCAGATTGATCACCGTCTCGAACATTTCCATCGGCGCCGGATCGGTGGCCGTCTGCGCTCGGCCAGCCTTGCCGAACACCGAGGCGACTTCCGGGAAGCTCTTGATGATCTTGTTCTGGGTCTGCAGCAGTTCAGCCGCCTTGGTCACCGACAGACCGGGCAACGTGGTCGGCATGTAGAACAGCGTGCCTTCGTTGAGCGTCGGCATGAATTCCGAACCCAGACGGCTGGCCGGGACGAGGGTGATTGCCATGGCAACGACGGCGGCGGCGATGGTTGCCTTCTTCCACTGCATGACCCAGGCGATGATCGGGCGGTACAGGCGGATCAGCATGCGGTTGACCGGGTTCTGCGCTTCCGGCTTGATGTCGCCGCGAATGAACAGCAGCATCAGCACCGGTACCAGCGTCACCGACAGGAAGGCGGCGGCGGCCATGGCGAAGGTCTTGGTCCATGCCAGCGGCGCGAACAGCCGGCCTTCCTGCGCTTCGAGCGTGAAGACGGGCAGGAAGGAGACGGTGATGATCAGCAGGCTGAAGAAGAGGGCAGGGCCAACCTCCTTGCAGGCGGCGATCATCGCTTCGCTGCGCGACTCGCCCGGTTGCAGCCTTTCGAGATGCTTGTGGGCGTTTTCGATCATCACGATGGCGGCGTCGATCATCGCCCCAACGGCAATCGCGATGCCGCCCAGGCTCATGATGTTGGCGTTGACACCAATCGCCCGCATGCCGATGAAGGCGGCGAGGATGCCAACCGGCAGCATGATGATGGCGACCAGTGCCGAACGCAGGTGGAGCAGGAAGACGACGCAGACCAGCGCGACGATCAGGCTTTCCTCGGCCAGCGTGCGCTTCAGCGTGGCGATGGCGCGCTCGATCAGTTCGGATCGGTCATAGACGGTGGCGATGCTGACGCCTTCCGGCAGCCCGGCGGAGATTTCGGCGACCTTGGCCTTCAGGTTGTGGATGACCTCCAGCGCGTTCTGGCCGTAGCGCGACATGGCGATGCCGGAAACCACTTCGCCTTCACCGTTCAGCTCGGTGATGCCGCGCCGTTCGTCAGCCACCAGCTCGACTCGGCCAATATCGGCGACGCGCACTGGCGTGCCATTCTGTGCCTTGAGGACCAGTTGCTCAAGGTCGCTCTTGCCGCGCAGATAGCCGCGGCCACGCACCATGTACTCGGTTTCGGCCATTTCCAGCGTGCGGCCGCCGACGTCGCGGTTGGAATTGCGGATCACCTCGGCGACGCGCATCAGCGGAATACCGAATGCGCGCAGCTTCACCGGATCGACGGTGACCTGGTACTGCTGCACGAAGCCGCCGATGCTCGCCACCTCGGCGACGCCTGGCGCCTTGGCTAGCTGGTAGCGCAGGTACCAGTCCTGCAGCGTGCGCAGTTCGGCCAGCGTCTTGTCCTTGGCCAGCACGGCGTACTGATAGACCCAGCCGACGCCGGTGGCATCCGGGCCGAGGGTCGGATTGACGCCCTTCGGTAGCTTGCCGGACACCGAATTCACATACTCCAGCACTCGCGAGCGTGCCCAGTAGATGTCGGTGCCATCCTCGAAAATGACGTAGACGAAAGAGGCACCGAAGAAGGAGAAGCCGCGGACGACTTTCGATTTTGGTACCGAGAGCAGGGCGGTGGTCAGCGGGTAGGTAACCTGGTCCTCGACGACCTGCGGCGCCTGGCCGGGGAATTCGGTGTACAGGATGACCTGGGCGTCGGACAAGTCGGGAATGGCGTCGAGCGGCGTCTTCAGCACCGACCAGGTGCCGGCGATGATGATGAACAGCGTGGTAAGCAGCACCAGGAAGCGGTTGCGGGCCGACCAGTCGATCAGGGCGTTGAGCATGGTGGGCCTAACGTGCCTTGAGCGAGGTGATCACCCATTCGCCGGGGTGGCGTTCGACGAATTCGAAGTCGATGGCTGACCCTGGCTTGACGCCATTGACCAGCGCTGGATTGGCAAGCACGAAGTCCATCTTCATGGCCGGCCATTTCAGACTGGCGACGGGTTCGTGCGAGATGCTGACCGTGCCGGCCGTTGCATCGATCGAATTCAGCTTGCCGACGGCCTGGTGGCCGACGGTGGCCGGCTTGGCGGCTTCGGCCTTCTGCATCCCACCCAATGCCGCTTTCAGATTGCTTTCCGCATCGATCAGGAAATTGGCCGATGAAACCACCATCTCCCCTTCCTTGATCCCCTCCAGTACCTGCACGAATTCGCTGCCACGCTGGCCCAGGCGCACAACCCGCGGCTCGAAGCGGCCTTCGCCGAGTTGAACGATGATCACCTGCTTGCTTCCGCTGTCGATCACCGCCGAGTTCGGCACGGTGACGACTTGCACCGCGCCAGCAAGCGGAATCTCCACTTTGGCATACATCGCCGGCTTCAGGCGGCCCTTCGGGTTGGCCAGCTCGATACGCACCGGTACCGTCCGCGTTTCCGCCTTCAGCGTCGGATAGACATAAGCGATGCGCCCCTCGAAGACCTCGCCGGGGTAGGCATTGATCCTGATTTTCGCCTTCTGACCGACGCCAACCGCCGCAATGTCCTGCTCGAAGACATCGGCCTGGACCCAGACCGACGAGGTATCGGCGATCTGGTACAGCATTTCGCCGGGCATGAAGCGCATGCCCTGCACGGCTTTTTTCTCGGTGACGATGCCGGCCACCGGGGCGCGGAAGGTCAACGTCCGCTTGGCGTTGCCGGAGTGGGCCAGCGCCTTGATCTGCTCATCGGAAATGTCCCAGTTCTTCAGCCGTTGCAGGCTGGAGTCGGCCAGTTGCTTCATCGCCGATTGTGCTTCGCCACCGGCTTCGTTCAGTTTGTTGACGCCTTGTGCGGCGATGACATATTCGCGCTGAGCCGAGACCAGTTCCGGGCTGTAGACCTCGAACAGCGGCTGGCCGCGGCCGACCGGCTGGCCGGTGGTATTGACGTGCAGGCGCTCGATGTAGCCTTCGAACTTGGCGGTCACCGTGTAGGTGCGGCTTTCGTCGATTTCAACCCGGCCGCTGGCGCGCACCGTCCTGTCGAGCACCTGCCGTTTGGCCGGCTCGGCCTTGACGCCCATTTTCTGGATTTTCTCGGCGCTGATTTTCAGGCCGCTGTCGCCGCCAGCATCGGCTTCGCCTTCATAGACCGGGATGTAGTCCATGCCCATCGGGTCTTTCTTGGGCGTTGACGAGGTGTCGGGCAGGCCCATCGGGTTGCGGTAATACAAAAGTTTCTTGATTGGCGATTTTTCCGGGCTGACCGCAGGCATCTGTGCAATGGCATCGGTTTTCTGCCGGGCAAACTGATAACCGCCGGCAAAACCGCCGATAGTGAGAGCGACGGCGATAAAAATGAACAGGGGGCCGGTTTTCACAGGTCTTCTCCAAGCAGGCGTTCGATCTCGGCCAGCCGCAACTGCTGGCTGGCCTGGGCACGCAGCAGCGCGAGTTTGGCATTGCGAATCTGGCGCTGGGCGTCGAGCAGGGTGGCGAAATCGACCTTGCCGTTTTCGTAGCCGGCCAGCGCCGATTTGAAGGTCAGTTCGGCCTGCGGCAGCAGGCGGGTGCGGGTGATCTGCTCGGTCGTTCGGGCGCCTTCCAGATTGCTCAACGCGGCGCTGAGGTCGCCCTGCAGCCGGTGGCCGAGCGCTTCCTTGCGGGCCGACGCGGCTTCCAGCATGCGCTCGCTTTCGCGCTCTTGGCTGCGTCTGGTGCCTTGTTGCAGCGGCAGGTTCATTTCCAGCATCAGGCTCCAGGCATCGACACGGTTTTGCACCTGCATCGGCGCGACGCCCAGTGTCAGGTCGGGATAACGGTTGCGGTAGGCCAGCTCGCGGCTTTTCTCGGCGCCGCCGACGCGGGCGGATTCGATGGCCAGTTGCGGATTGGCGGCGAGCAGGCGGTCGTTCAGTGCGGCACCATCGAGTCGCGTCGGAATCGGGCGCAGCGCTGCCGGTTCGGCCAACGTGGCGCCGCTCGGGCGAGCCAGCATGGCGTTGATGAAAACCATCAGGTGATGGAACTCGCTTTCCATGCCGACCAGTTCGGTGTCCATGGCGCTGCGCTCAAGCTGGGCGCGGATGGCGTCCTGCTGGGCGGCCAGACCACCGGCGTAACGGACCTGGGCGATCTGTTCGAGGCGGCGGGTCAGTTCGATGTTTTCGCGGGTCAGTTGCAGCGACTGGCCGGTCAGCCAGTATTGCGCGTAGAGCGTCTTGATGCGGCTGGCCACTTCGGCCCAGGTGTCGCTGGCCCGGCCTTCGGCCTGCGTCGCTTCGGCCGTCGCCACCTCGCGCTTCAGGTCGCGCTTGCCCCAGAAGGGCAGCGGCTGCATCAGCGTGTATTTGGTGTCGCCGGTCCGCGCCGGGTCGAGCGTCGCGCTCTGGTTGCCGTTTTTGGTGATGTTTTCCAACTCGATGCGCAGGATCGGGTCGGGCAGGGCGCCGGCCGGCTGGATGCGCTCGCGCGCCGCCTCGGCCTCAAGGCGCACCATGCGGACCTCCGGACTATGCTCGCGGGCTGCGGCGAGCAGCGATTCGACGCTGGCGCCGGGCAGCGGTTCGGCGTGGGCCGTTCCAGCCAGGGTCAGGAACAGCAGCGCGGCAGCCAGTGCGGGTTTCATTTCGCCCTTATTTCGCCATCTCGTAGCGGCTGACGATGGCGTTGCCACCCTTCATTTCAGCGGCGAAGCGGATCTTGTCACCGACCTTCAACTTGCCCAGCCAGCTCTTGTCGGCGACGCCGAAGGCCATTGTCATCGGCGGCATGCCGATGCTGTCGAGCTGGCCATGCTGGATGACGATTTCGCCGGCTTTGGCATCGATCTTCTTGACCACGCCTTCGGTTAGCGGTGCATCCTTGGCTGCAGCCATGTGGCCGGCATGGTGGTCGTGCTGGGCAAACGCAGGCAGGCTGAGGGCGAGCATGAGGGCAAAAATCAGGCGCATGGCGGTTCCTTGGTGGATTGATGCACCGAGTTTGCGCTACTGCGACCAACAGGCACCTGACGGCAAAATTACAAGTCTGTAATTTTCGTCGGCGCAAAGCGTCTGCTAGGTCATCACGTAGTTGACGACTTCGGGTGGCGAGCTGCGCGGGGTTTCTCCGACCAGTTCGCAGACGGAAACCTCGATCCCGTGACACATCGAGGCCAGTGCCAGGTCGTTTGGTTCCTTGCCGAAAGGCTCCTCGATTTGTTCGCCGATGACATCCAGCGCCAGGAAAGTGTAGGCGATGAATGGCGCGACCAGAACCGTTAGCCAGCCGATCGAGGTGCTGAGGCCGATCGGCAGCAGCAGGCAATAAACCATCACGGTCCGGTTCATCAGCACCCGGTAGGTGTAGGGAATAGGGGTGTTGGCGATCCGCTCGCAAGCCCCGGAGGCCTCCGTCAGCAGATTGAGGTTGCGGTCCAGCGACTGCAATTGCAGGTCGCTGATAACGCCGGCCTTCTGTGCGGCGCCGAGGTCCCGGGCCAGGCAGAGCAGCAGGACAGATGGCACGAAGCGGGCAGCGCAGACCTGTTCAAGCTCGGCCTCGTCGAGACGGCAAGCCAAATCCTCTCGTGGATCGGTGGCACGGAGCTGGTGCTTGAGCGCATAGGCAAAGGCCGACAAGATACGCGCTACGCGTCGCTGCAACGCCACTTCGTTCGTTGCGAAGCTGGCTATCTCACGGGTTAACGAGCGGGCACCGATCAGCAGGGCACCCCACTGCTTGCGAGCTTCCCAATAGCGATCGTAGCTGACCGAATTACGGAAGCCGAGAAAAATGGCGAGGGCGACCCCCATCAGGGTGAAGGGCGGAATCGACAGGGCCGATGCCGCATGTGCACTCATCCACCAGTCCCGGCTCAGGACGCTTAGGACGGATACCGTGAGCACGAGCAACAGACGGGTGATGATATAGGGCAGCACCGAGCCGCGCCAGACGAAGAGCAGTCGAAACCAGTGCAGATGGGGGCGTTCGATCATGGGGGCAATCGGATAAGGGATTGGTTGGGCGGATAATCAGTGCATCTCTTCCGTGACCATGCTCATTTTGGCTTCGATCACAAGACTTCCGCTGGCTAATCTACGGTGGCGCGCAGCATAGCGGAGGGCGGGCGTTCAAACAATCCGCCTCACCCCTCGCTCAATAAACATTACAAAAACTCGATCAGGCGTAACGCCCCGTTACATCCGGTCACGCTGATTACGAGGGGGAAATGTCGTGCATCCGGTATATTTCCGAAGCAAGTAACCGGGAAACGGCATGGAATCGAAACTGAAACGCCTGCTGACGCCTCCGTTCATCATTCTGGCGGCAGTGCTCTTGTGGTTCTGGGAATGGCTATGGGAGCCGCTGGAACGCGTCATGGCGAAAATCGGCCAGTGGCCGGTGTTGCGCCTTGTCGAAGCGTGGATTGGACGGGCCCCACGCTATGTGGCGCTCACCTGTTTTTTGATCCCCGGTGCCGTGCTGTTGCCGTTCAAACTGATCGGCCTCTACTTTCTGGCGCACGGCGCACCGCTTCTCGGCGTCGGTACCTTTCTCACCGCCAAGGTGGTCGGGACGGCGCTGGTGGCGCGGATCTTCGCCTTGACCAAGCGGCAACTGATGGAAATTGCCTGGTTTGCTCGTGGCTATGCCGGGGTGGTGCGCTTCAAAACCTATGTCTTTGACACCTTGCACCAGCATCCTGTTTACCTGCGAACGAGAGGCATGCTGCTGGCGCTTCGACTACGTGTGCAGGGGATTCGCCGCGGGCTGTTTTTCCATTCCATGCGCCGCTGGCGGGCGGTGTATCGGCTATCCCGGCGGCGCGGCCGGCTGACCTGTTTCTAGTGCCGGGCGGCTAATCACACAAGGTGACAGGTTGTCGGGCAAAATGCGGATCATGAAGATCCTCATTGTTGAAGACGAAGCGAAGACTGGCGATTACCTCAAACAGGGGCTTTCCGAAGCTGGCTTTGGCGCCGATCTCGCCCGCAATGGGCTGGATGGGATGCATGAAGGTCTGGCCGGTGAATACGACCTGCTGATTCTCGACGTTAACCTTCCGGGGCTGGATGGCTGGCAGGTACTGAAAGCCTTGCGTGCTGCCGGGCGCGATCTGCCAGTGCTGTTCCTGACGGCGCGCGACCAGGTCGAGGATAGGGTCAAGGGGCTGGAACTCGGTGCCGATGATTATCTGGTCAAACCCTTCGCTTTCTCGGAACTGCTTGCCCGCGTCCGTACGCTGTTGCGTCGGGGCCGGGTCAAGGAGGCGGGGAATCTGAGCATTGCTGATCTTGAGCTCGATGTGCTGAAGCGGCGGGCGATCCGGGCCGGTCAGCGCATCGACCTGACGGCCAAGGAATTTGCGCTGCTTGAACTGTTCCTGCGCCGGCAGGGCGAGGTGCTGGCACGCAGTTTCATCGCCTCGCAGGTCTGGGACATGAATTTCGATTCCGACACCAATGTCGTCGAAGTTGCCATCCGCCGCCTGCGGGCCAAGGTCGATGAGGAGTTCACGCCCAAACTGATCCATACCCTGCGCGGCATGGGCTATGTGATGGAGATTCGCTGATCGTGCCGGGCTGGCGGTATTCGATCACGCTGCGCCTGTCGCTGGCCTTCGCGCTGCTGGCGACGCTCGTGTTCGCAGCGCTCGGTCTGTATTTCAGCCGCGCTGCCGATGACCACATGGCCGAACTAGATGCCCATGATCTGTTCGGCAAGCTGGCGCTGATTGGCCATGTTGGCGCGCAAGAGGAAACGGCGGAAGCCTTCGCAGCCCGGCTCGGCGATGCCCTGATTGGCCAGAATGGGGTAATTGCGACGGTCGATGCCCAAAAAAAGGCTGTTTTCAGATGGCCGTCAGCCGAACTTGCCGATCCGCTGGCGGCAGCTGGTGTGGCCTTGAGCCAGAGGCCGATCCGACAGACCCTGGGCGGTGCCGAGTACAGGGTCATTGCCGCCGATATGGAAACCCCTTGGGGTGGCACGGCGCACGTCGTGGTCGGCCGCGACATTCGCCACCACACCGATTTTCTCGATCAACTGCAGCAGGATTTCTGGCTGGCCATCGTGGCTGCGGCCTTGCTGACGGCCGTTGTCGGCGCCCTGATCGTTCGTAGTGGCATGCACCCGGTGCGCGATATCGCCCGTGCTGCCGGCCGCATCTCCGCCGGGCAACTGGCCGAGCGGATTCCTGAACAGGATGTGCCGACGGAATTGGCCGAACTGGTCCATGCCTTCAACGCCATGCTGGGTCGTCTCGAGGAGTCATTCAAGCGCTTGTCTGATTTCTCGGCCGATCTCGCCCATGAGTTGCGGACGCCGATTCATAGCTTGCGCATGCAGACCGAGGTATCGCTAGGTAAGGCGCGTAGCGTCAATGAATACCATGATCTGCTGGCGTCGAATCTGGAAGAATACGAACGCCTGTCGCGGATGATTGCCGACATGCTGTTCCTGGCCAAGGCCGAGCATGGCCTGCTCGTGCCGCAGAAGGCGGCGGTGCCATTGCTCGATCTGTGTCGCCGGCTCGTTGATTACTATGGCATTCTGGCCGACGATATTGCCATCGAGGTGCTTGGCGAAAACCTGGTGGTTCAAGGCGACAGCCTGATGCTGGAGCGGGCCATCGGCAATTTGCTGAGCAATGCCATCCGCCATACACCGGCGGGCGGAGGGGTCGGATTGTCGGTGCGCCAGCGAGACGGCAAGGTGGTGCTATCGATCGCTAATACGGGGCAGCCGATCCCGGCTGAGGCCTTGCATGGCATCTTCGACCGCTTCGTCAGGCTCAATCCCGGTGGTGAGGGCAGTGGCCTTGGGCTGGCGATTGTCAAATCGATCGTAATGGCCCACGGTGGCGTTGTTTCGGCGACTTCTGGCGACTCGATGACCGAGTTCGTCATTGAGTTTCCCGATAAGGGCGATCACCCGGCCTGAAGCGTGGCCGCGTAGCGCTGTTTTTCGGCGGCGCTCAGTTGCTTGATCCGGTATTCAGCCTTTGAGGCCGATGAGCGATCGGGATGGGTTTCATGCCCCAACAGCCTGAGCGGTGGATGCGAGCGAGTGTAGCGGGCACCGGTGCCCTGGCAATGGGCGGCATAGCGGGCGTCGACATCGACGGTGATGCCGGTATAGATGCTGCCATCGACACACTCGATCATGTACAGGAACCAGGGCTTAGTCATGCTGGCTCACTCGCGTCAGTGCCTGTCGAATGCGCTGGATGGTTTCTTCGATGGGCGCGTGCCGCGATACTTCGAGGCCAAGGCTCCGGGCGATGGCATTGACCTTGGCCGCATTGAGCGGGATTCCGCCGCGATCAACGGCGGCGATCAGTTGTCGAGCCCGTTCGTCGTCCGAAAGTGGGGCGGCTTTGCCGAAAAGAATGGTCTTCAGCCACGAGAAAAGGCCCTTGGGCCAGCGTGATCCCATACACTTGCATCTGTTCAAAAAGCGAAGGATACATGGATGCTGCCGCCAAGGTTGATGGGCCGAATTCGAGGTGCTGACTTTTGAGCGATGTGACGATGAGCCGCAGCCAGTTGGCGGCCAGTGAACTGCCGGTATATGCCGGGGTTTCCATTGCCCAGGTCACGCTGGTCAATAGCCTGGCGCTGGCGGCGCAGGCCTTGGCCGCGCTGCTGGTGGCGCCGGTGATCGGCTTCGATACCGAATCGAAACCAACCTTCCTGAAAGGGGAGGTATCGACCGGCCCGCATCTGGTGCAACTGGCCACTGACGAGCATGTTTTCCTGCTCCCGGTCGCATTTGCCGCAAACCATGAAGTGCTGCGGCGCATCCTTTCGGCAGCGGACATCCTCAAGGTCGGCCTCGGGCTGGGCAATGACCGAAGCGTGCTGCGCTCCCGTCTGGGTATCGAATTGAACAATGTGCTCGACCTTGGCGAAGCGATGCGTGGCCCGGGGCATCGCGGTACGGTCGGCGCCAAGGTGGCGGTGGCCCATTACTTCGGTCAGAAATTCCAGAAGTCGAAGAAGGTGGGCACCAGCAATTGGGCCAATCCCCGCTTGAACGAGCGCCAGTTGCTGTATGCCGCCAACGACGCCCACGTCGCCTTGCAGCTCTACCATGCCTGGTTGCGTGACCCAAAGCACCGCGAGCCGGGCGCCACCGCAATCAATCCACAGGAAACAACCCATGGCTGAATCAACGCCCAAGCTTTCTTTGCTTGAAACCCGCATTCTCGGCACCCTGGTCGAAAAGCAGCGGACGGTTCCCGATACCTACCCGTTGTCAGTCAATGCCCTGATGGCCGGCTGCAACCAGAAAACCAGCCGGAATCCGGTGATCGAAACCAGTGAGGCCGAGATTGTGCATGCACTCGACAGCCTGAAAGACCTCGGCCTGGTGCGCGAGGTCAGTGGTAGTCGGGTCAGCCGTTTCGAACATCTATTCGAGAAGGCGCTCGGCGTGCCAACGCAGGCTTCGGCCTTATTGACCGTGCTGATGCTGCGCGGACCGCAGACGGCAGGGGAGCTGCGCCTCAATTGCGAACGCCTGCACCGCTTTGCCGATATTTCGTCGGTCGAGGCTTTTCTGGAGGAGCTGGCCGCCAAGGAAGACGGTGCCTTGGTGGTCGAACTGCCTCGCCTGCCAGGATCGCGTGAAAACCGCTGGATGCATCTGCTGAGTGGTGAGCCGGTGATCGAGGCGGGGGCCGCTGGCCGCTCGCCATCGACGGGCATGCAGGACATCGAGGAGCTTCAGGCGCGGGTATCGTCTCTGGAGGCCGAAGTCGCCGAATTGCGTGCCTTGCTGCTCGAACGGAGCCGCGAATAGGCGTGCATTTACGGCAGTTCTGCCGTGTGCATGACCTATAATTCGCCCGCCATGAAACCCCTCGGTTCCCTGAAATACTCCCGCATTCGCATCATCGGCGCAGCCAGCGGCCTCGGCGCGCAGGATCAGGCTTGCGAGGACGGGCCGGTGGCGTTTCATCATTCGCAGGCGTGGCATGAACTGGAGCATCACCCGCTGGTCGATTGGGGCAAGACCCTGTTCGCGCCGGATAATGACGGCACCTCGACGACTGCCAGGATTGCCGAATTGTGCCGCCATCTGGCCGATGAGGTGGCGCTGACACTGCGGGCTGACGAGTTTCCGGTGGTCATCGGTGGCGATCATTCCATCGCCATCGGTACCTGGAGCGGCTTGGCTCGAGTGCTCGGCCAACCCTTTGGTCTGTTGTGGATTGATGCTCATCTCGATAGCCACACGCCGGAAACCAGCTATTCCGGCGCAGTCCACGGCATGCCGCTGGCCTGCCTGCTCGGGCGTGGCGACAAGCGACTGCTCAATATCGGCCTGAACGGCCCGCAAGTCAGCGCGGCGCACACGGTCATCCTCGGCCCGCGCAGCTATGAACCGGAAGAGGTTGAATTCCTGCAACGGATGGGCGTTCGTATCATCGATAGCGAGGAAATCCAGCTGCGTGGCTTCGCCGCCTGTCTGGACGAGGCGATAGCCATCGTTGCCGGTGCGCCGGCCGGTTTTGGCGTAACGCTGGACCTGGATGCCATTGACCCGAGGTCGGCGCCGGGCGTCGGCAGCCCCGAGCCGGATGGCCTGACCTCGTATGACGTGCTGACGGCGATGCACTGGCTTGCAGCACAGGCCGGCCTCAAGGCGCTGGAAATCGTCGAATACAACCCGGATCGTGATCGCCACGGCACGACGGCGGCGTTGATTTCCAACATGATCGAGCAGATTTTGCCGGTTGGCGCAAAGTAAGCCATGGACATCGATCCTTACGAAATTCTCGATGTGGCCAAAGATTCAGGTCCGGTTGAGTGGAAACGGGCCTATCGTCGCCTTGCCATGCGCTGGCACCCGGATCGTAATGATCACCCGGAGGCCACCGAGCGTTTCAAGGCAATCAACATCGCCTACGAGCGCCTGACGACCGGCGATTTGCCGGAAGAGAATGATGCCGAATCGCCGGAAAACCAAGCCGCTGAACCGGAAGAGAGTGTCGCCAAGGCCGCTGACATCCGCCAGAACCTCGAGGTCAGCCTGGAAGAAGCCGCCGCCGGTTGCCGCAAGACTGTTCATTACGCTCGCGGCAAGGATTGTCCGACCTGCGAGGGCAGCGGCGAGGCAGGCATGTCGCGGACCCGCTTTTGCGATGCCTGTCATGGCAGTGGCCGTATCCACGATGCTCAACGCAAGCTGGTTCGTTGTGATGCCTGTGACGGCCGAGGCTTGTTCAGGGAGCGTATCTGCCCGGATTGCGGCGGCAGTGGTCGTGAAACGGATGATGTCAGCCTGAAGATCACCGTGCCACCCGGCATGCTGCCTGGCGATGAGCTGCGGCTGGCTGGGCAGGGCGAACCGGGCAACGATGAATGCGCGGCAGGCGATCTGTATCTGACGCTGATCATTCGTTCGCACCCGCTCTATATGTTGCAAGGCCGCGATTTACATTTTCAGATGCCGGTTAGCGCGCTGGCGATGATTGCCGGGGCTGAGGTTGAACTACCATCCTTGAACGGTGTATTCGGTTATTCGCTGGCGCCTGGTGTTGCCGAGCGCCGCGAGTTGCGTCTGGCCGGCAAGGGCTATCCCGGGCGTGGCAAGAATCCGGCCGGCGATCTGGTGGTTGAACTGGCGCCAGTGTTTCCGCACAAGCTCAGTGCTCGCCAGCGCAAGCTGCTTCTACAGGCGAATGCGGCATTGCTTGACGATGCCGCTGAGGCATTGCCGGAAATCGCCGAGTGGCGGCAAAGTCACGGCCTCGACTGAACGCTGTCGTCAGGGGCGGGGATTGGGGTTGAAACTGAAGCGTTTGGGCAAGTCGGCAGCCGCAATTGTCTGCACGCGCAGGTTTTGCCAGTGGATGTCGCCAGAGCCGGTTTCCATCAGATAGATGATTGCCTCGTCGCTGGCGAGTTTGCCATTGCCAGCACGGCATTCGGCCAGGATAGCTGCCAAATCGCGGTCATCCAGCAGGCCGATGCCAAGTTCCGCTTCAAGCAGCAGGTTGCCATCTTCGTCGAGATAGAGTGTCTTCAACTGCCCGCTCGGAACGCCGGTATGGCTGACGAAGCCAGTCCCTTCTCGGCGAAAGATCCAAGGGGTGTAGGCCAGCGCCACGAACACGCGTTGCGGGCCATTCTGCAGAAACCAGCAGCCTGATTCATCGCGACCATACTGCCGGTTGATGAATTGAATCAGGCCGCTGTGCGTCACACGCTCTCCCTGCAATCGCCAGTCGCCCCGCCGGTCGAGCGACAACCAGTCGTAACAGGCGGGGACGTTGGGCCATTTGGCGATGGCAGAGAGATCGATAGCCATCAGTCGGCGTAGGCTTCCATCGGCGGGCAGGCGCAGTTCAGGTTGCGATCGCCATACACATCGTCGATGCGATTGACGCTCGGCCAGAACTTGTTGGCAGCAACCCACGACAGCGGGAAGACCGCCTGCTGACGGCTGTACGGATGCTGCCATTCAGCATCCATGACATCGGCCTGCGAATGCGGGGCATTCTTCAACGGATTGTTGTCGGCCGTCCACACGCCATTTTCGATCTGGCGGATTTCCTCGCGGATGGCGATCATGGCGCCGATGAAGCGATCCAGTTCGGCCTTCGACTCGGATTCCGTCGGCTCGACCATGATCGTGCCGGCGACCGGGAAGGACACCGTCGGCGCATGGAAACCGTAGTCCATCAGGCGCTTGGCGATGTCGATCTCGGCGATGCCGGTGGCGGCCTTGATCGGGCGGATGTCGAGAATGCACTCGTGCGCCACGCGGCCGTTCTTGCCGACGTAGAGCACCGGGTAGTGCGCGTTCAGCTGACGGGCGACGTAGTTGGCATTGAGGATGGCGACTTGCGTTGCCTTCTTGACGCCGGCACCGCCGAGCATGGCCAGGTACATCCAGGAGATGGTCAGGATCGAGGCCGAACCGAACGGCGCGGCGGAGACCGCACCCTGGCCGGCATTGACGCGGCCGGCGTCGCCGGTCGGCTGGACGACGTGGTCGGCCATGAACGGGGCCAGGTGGGCCTTGAGGCCGATCGGGCCCATGCCCGGTCCGCCGCCGCCGTGCGGGATGGCGAAGGTCTTGTGCAGGTTCATGTGGCTGACGTCGGCGCCGATGAAGCCGGGGGAGGTCAGGCCGACCTGGGCGTTGAGGTTGGCGCCGTCCATATACACCTGGCCGCCGTTGGCATGCACGATGGCGCAAATCTCGCGGATGGCTTCCTCGAACACGCCATGCGTGGACGGGTAGGTGATCATCAGGCAGGCGAGGTCGTCCTTGTGCGCTTCGGCCTTGGCCTTGAGATCGGCGACATCGACGTTGCCGTTCTCGTCGCAATCGACGACGACGACCTTCATGTTGGCCATCTGGGCGGTGGCCGGGTTGGTGCCGTGGGCCGACTTCGGGATCAGGCAGACGTTGCGGTGTTCTTCGCCGCGGCTGGCGTGGTAGCGGTCGATGGCGACCAGGCCGGCATATTCGCCCTGCGCGCCGGAGTTCGGCTGCATGCAGATAGCGTCAAAACCGGTGACGGTCTTCAGCCATTCCGTCAGGCTGGCGATCATTTCGAGATAGCCGCTTGCCTGGTCACGTGGGGCGAACGGGTGCAGGCCGCCGAATTCCGGCCAGGTGACCGGAATCATTTCGCTGGTCGCGTTCAGCTTCATGGTGCAGGAACCGAGCGAGATCATCGAGTGGTCGAGCGCCAGGTCCTTGTTCTGCAGCGACTTCAGGTAGCGCAGCATCTCGTGCTCGGTGTGGTGCGTGTTGAACACCGGGTGCTGCAGCACGGCGTCGCTACGGATCAGTGCATCGGGCAGGGCGGAGTCGGCTGCAGCGACCTGTGCATCGATGGCTTCCATGTCGAGCGTGACCTGGGCGATCAGCTTGAACAGCGTGGCGACATCGTTACGGGTGGTCGTTTCGTCGAAGGAAATGCCGAGCACACCGGCCGAGACACGGCGCAGGTTGTAGCCGGCGGCCAGGGCGGCGTGGTACACCGATTCAGCGCGGGCGCCGAGGTCGAGATGCACGGTGTCGTAGAACTGCTTGGTCAGCAGCGTGACGCCGGCGCGCTTCAGGCCTTCGGCCAGGATCGCGGTCAGGCGGTGGATGCGACCGGCGATGGTACGCAGACCTTCGGCGCCATGATAGACCGCGTACATGCCGGCCATGTTGGCGAGCAGTACCTGCGAGGTACAGATGTTGGAGTTGGCCTTTTCGCGGCGGATGTGCTGTTCGCGAGTCTGCAATGCCATGCGGTAAGCGGTGTTGCCGCGCGCATCCTTGGAGATGCCGATGATGCGGCCGGGCATCGAGCGAACGAAGGCTTCGCGGGTGGCGAAGAAGGCAGCATGCGGCCCGCCGAAGCCCATCGGAATGCCGAAGCGCTGGCTGGAGCCAAGCGCGATGTCGGCACCCATGGCACCGGGGGATTTGAGTAGCACCAGTGCCATCAGGTCGGAGGCGACAGCAACGGTCGTGCCCTTGGCCTTCAGGCCGGCGATGACGTCGGTCAGGTCACGGACTTCGCCGTTGTCGCCCGGGTACTGGAGCAGGGCGCCGAAGAAGTCACCGTCCTTGTGCGCGTCGATGTTGCCGATGACCAACTCGAAGCCGAAATAGGCGGCGCGGGTCTTGACCACGTCGATACTCTGCGGGAAACAGTTGGCATCGACCAGGAAACGGTTGGATTTCGACTTCGAAACACGGCGCGCCATGGTCATCGCTTCAGCGGCGGCGGTGGCTTCGTCGAGCAGTGAGGCGTTGGCGATTTCCAGTCCGGTCAGGTCGATGACCATTTGCTGGAAGTTCATCAGCGCTTCCAGGCGGCCCTGGGCGATTTCAGCCTGGTAGGGCGTGTAGGCCGTATACCAGCCCGGGTTTTCCATGACGTTGCGCAGGATGACCTTGGGCGTCAGTGTGTCGTAATAGCCCATGCCGATGCAGGACTTGTTGACGACATTCTTGCTGGCCATGGCCTTGAGGTCGGCCAGCGCTTCGTGTTCGCGGCGCGGGGCGGGCAGCGGCAGATCAGCCGGCAAACGGATGGCGGCGGGAACGGTCTGGTCGATCAGCTGCTCCAGGCTGTCGGCACCGATGGCGGTCAGCATGGCAGCCATTTCGGTCGAGCATGGGCCGATGTGGCGGCCGATGAACTCGTCGTGCTGCTCCAGGGCTGAAAGGGGAAGATTCAACGGCATGGGAATCCTTGCATTAGAAATACTTGAATACATCATCCCCGCCCAGGCGGGGATTCACTGATTTGATGTTTTTGGGTTCCCGCTTGCCCCCAGAGGGGACTCCCTGTGGGGGCGGGAACGACATGCCGCTTTTAGGCGGCGTCAGCAACGGCCTGGTAGGCAGCGGCGTCAAGCATCTTGTCGAGGTCGGCGACATTGTCCGGGGTCATCTTGAACAGCCAGGCGGCGTAGGCGTCCTGATTGACCGATTCCGGGGCATCGGCAGCGGCCTGATTGACTTCGGTCACGGTGCCGGCGATCGGGGCGTACACGTCAGCCGCAGCCTTGACCGATTCGACGACAGCGATTTCCTTTTCGGCATCGAAATGGGCGCCGACTTCCGGCAGTTCGACGAAAACGAGGTCGCCGAGGGCTTCCTGGGCGTGGTCGGTAATGCCGACAGTGACCGAGCCGTCAGCGTTGAGCAGCATCCATTCGTGGGAGGCGGTGTACTTGAGGTTGGAAGGAACGTTCGACATGGTTTTCTCCTGAATGGGTTGAATTAGATGACTGCTTTGCCGTTGCGGGCGAATACGGGTTTGGTGACCTTGGCTTTCAAAGCCTTGCCACGGATATCGACTTCGACTTCGTCGCCAATCTGCACGCCGAGCGGCAGGCGGGCGAGGGCGATGGATTGCTGGAGCGTCGGCGAGAAGCTTCCGGAGGTGATTTCACCGTCGCCTTGCTTGGTCATGACCTTCTGGTGGCCACGCAGCACGCCCTTGTCGAGCAGGATCAGGCCGAGGAACTGCTTCTGCTGGCCGTTGGTGACCAACGCAGCCTTGCCGACGAAATCACGGTCGGTGTTCAGCGAAACCGTCCAAGCCAGGCCGGCGTCGAGTGGCGAAACTGTCTCGTCCATGTCCTGGCCATAAAGGTTCATGCCGGCTTCCAGGCGCAGCGTATCGCGGGCACCGAGGCCGCAGGGGGCAACACCAGCAGCATTGAGCTTGTTCCACAGAGCCTCTGCTTCGCCGGCCGGCATCATGATTTCGTAACCGTCTTCACCGGTGTAGCCGGTGCTGGCAATGAAATACTGATCGACCTCAGCGGCGAAGAAGGCCTTCAGGCCTGCGGTCGCGGCCTTGGTCTGCGGCAGCACTTCCCACACCTTGGCACGGGCATTCGGGCCCTGGACGGCGATGATGCCGAGATTGTTGGCGCCGTCACGGCGCTGGGTAATGGTCACGTCGAGCTTCCATTCGGCGACCTTGGCCTGCATCCAGGCCAGATCCTTCTCGGCGGTGCCAGCATTGACCACGATGCGGAAGCGCGTGTCGGTCAGGAAGTAGATGATCAGGTCATCGATGACGCCGCCGGCATCATTGAGCATGGCCGCGTAGAGCGCCTTGCCGGAAACCTTGAGCTTGGCCACATCGTTGGCGACGAGGCGGGACAGGAAGGTGCGGCAATCCGCACCAACAACGTCGACCGGGCACATGTGCGAAACATCGAACATGCCGCAGTTGTTGCGGACCGCGTTGTGCTCCTCGATCTGAGAACCGTAGTTGACCGGCATGTCCCAACCACCGAAATCGACCATCCGGGCATTCATTGCGCGGTGAGCGGCGTTCAAAACTGTTTTCTTCAGCATATCAATCCTTTACAGGCGGTTGTTGGCGCCAGTTCTAGAAACGAAAAAGGGGTGAAACGAAAGATACACATCTTGCGTTTCACCCCTCTGTCCTCGATACCTGAGAGATTTGCCCCATCGGTGGGCGCTGTTAACGCCGCTCTCCAGAGTTTCAAAATGGCAAGCCATTTTGGTTCCGCGGTCCTTTTGCCTGAGCGTTTTCGGGTGAAATTGCGCCTTCGGCGGCAGACGGATCTGCGCTCTCCCACGGAACGGGAGGCACTATAGCGGGATGCACGGGTCTAATCAACCTGCTGCACCGCACAAGGGGGGGCCGGGCCATGGCCTCCTTCGTGCTAAACTCTTCGTTTGCCTTCAATCGCTTGCCTGTGACGCCTACCAATTTCGATTTTCACTGCCATTCCATCGTTTCCGACGGCCTGTTGCCGCCCGAAGTGGTGGCTAGACGCGCGGCAGAAAACGGCGTCGATCTTTGGGCGCTGACCGATCACGACGATATCGGTGGTCTGGTCACAGCCCGGGCGACTGCTGAGGAAGTCGGCATGAGCTTCGTCAATGGTGTCGAAATCTCCATTGAGTGGCGCGGCACCCCGATTCATATTGTCGGACTCGGTTTCGATGCAGCCAATGCAGCACTGACGGGTGGCCTTGATGAGCTTCGTATTGGCCGTGTCGAGCGAGCCAAGCGCATGGGCGATGCCCTCGCAGCGATCGGTATTCCCGGCGTCTATGAAGGTGCCCTGTGTTTTGTGACCAATCCCAGTCTGATCTCGCGAGCGCATTTTGGGCGTTACATGGTCTCTATCGGAATTGCCCGGGACATGGCCGGTATCTTTCAACACTATCTGACACCCGGCAAGCCGGGCTACGTCGACCATCGCTGGGCGACGCTCGAAGAAGCGGTTGGCTGGATCACAGGCGCCGGCGGCGTGGCCGTTGTCGCGCATCCCGGGCGCTACAAGATGTCCGGTGGTGACATGCGCCGCTTCCTCGATGATTTCAAGGATGTTGGCGGTCAGGGTATCGAAGTGACCTGCGGCAGCCATTCGCCGGATCATGTGATGCATTTCGCCCGTCTGGCTCGTCATTATGAGTTCCATGCTTCGCGCGGCTCCGATTTTCATGGACCCGAGGAAAGCTATGTTGATCTCGGTAAACTTCCTCAATTGCCTGAAGACCTGAAACCGGTCTGGCGTCTGGTGTTCTGACATGGCACGCGTTGTCAATATTCATCCCGAATCTCCGCAGCAGCGCCTGCTCGCCCAGGCGGCCGAATTTATTCGCAATGGCGCCATCGTCGCCTTGCCTACTGACTCCTGCTACGCGCTGGGTTGCCATCTCGGCGACAAGGAAGCGCTGGACAAGATTCGCCTGATTCGCCAGATGGATGATCGCCATCACCTGACGCTGATGGTCCGCGATCTTTCCGAAATTGCTCATTTCGCCCGGGTCGACAATGCACAGTACCGGCTGCTCAAGGCGGCGACGCCGGGTAGCTATACCTTCATTCTGGAAGGCTCCAAGGAATTGCCACGCCGGGTCATGCATCCGAAACGCAAGACCATCGGCCTGCGTGTGCCGGATCATCCGGTCGCGCTGGCCTTGCTTGAAGAGTTGAATGAGCCGCTGCTGACGACGACGTTACAGTTGCCGGGTGACGAGTTTCCGCTGACCGAAGGCTGGGAAATCCAGGATCGACTTGAAGATCAATTGGAGCTGATTCTCGATGCGGGGCCTTGTGGTACTGAACCGACAACCGTCATTGATCTGACCGGTTCGGCACCCGAGCTGATTCGCGCCGGCCGCGGTCCGCTCGAAATCTTTGGTCTGGGCTAAAGGGCCCATGCTCGAAAGCCTGATCCAGACCCTCGCCATATCCGCACTGCCGGTGATTTTTGCAATCACGCTGCACGAAGCGGCACACGGCTATGCGGCACGACATTTCGGCGATCCGACCGCCTGGATGCAGGGGCGCATCAGCCTGAATCCGCTGCGCCACATCGATCTGGTCGGCACCATCATCATCCCGATTACTATCCTGCTCTTTTCGGGTGGTACCTTCCTGTTCGGCTACGCCAAGCCGGTGCCGGTCGATTTCAGTCGCCTGCGCAAACCCAAGCAGGACATGTTCTGGGTGGCTGCCGCCGGTCCTGGAGCCAACCTTTTCATGGCTTTCGTCTGGGCTGCCTTGCTCAAGCTGGCCTGGCTGCTGCCAAGCAGCGAATACACGCTGCCGCTCTCCGAAATGAGCAAGATCGGCATCATGGTCAATTGCGTGCTGATGGTGCTCAATCTGCTGCCCCTGCCGCCGCTTGATGGTGGCCGCATCGCGGTCAGCCTGCTACCGCATCAGCTGGCATGGAAGTTTGCCCAGCTCGAACGCTGGGGTTTTCCGATTTTGCTGCTCCTGTTATTCACCGGTATCCTCGGTGCTGTCATGAACCCGCTGGTTGTTTTGTCAGCCCGGGCGATCGAGTTAATTTTTGGTCTTTACTAAATAATCTATGTACGCAGAACGTGTTCTCTCCGGCATGCGCCCAACCGGGTCGCTGCACCTTGGCCACTATCACGGTGTTCTCAAGAACTGGGTCAAGCTCCAGCATGAATACCCCTGCTTGTTTTTTGTGGCTGACTGGCATGCGCTGACCACCCAATACGACAATCCGCAGGGGATCGAAAAGTCCTCGATGGACATGGTCATCGACTGGCTGGCGGCTGGTGTCGATCCGAATCAGGCGACGCTGTTCATCCAGTCCAAGGTGCCGGAACACGCTGAACTGCACCTGCTGATGTCGATGATGACGCCGCTCAGCTGGCTGGAGCGGGTGCCGACCTACAAGGACCAGCAGGAAAAGCTGGCCGGCAAGGACCTGACAACCTACGGCTTCCTCGGCTATCCGCTGCTGATGAGCGCCGACATCCTGATCTATCGTGCCGACAAGGTGCCGGTTGGCGAAGACCAGATTCCGCACGTTGAATTCACCCGGGAGCTGGCCCGCCGCTTCAATCATATGTATGGCCGTGAGCCGGGTTTCGAAGACAAGGCTCGCGAGGCCGTCAAGAAGCTGGGCAGCAAGAAGGCGCGCCTGTATGAAGAGTTGCGCACCCGATTCCAGCAGAACGGCGACAAGGAAGCCGTCGAGCAGGCCAAGGCCATGCTCAACGAAATTCAGCACATGTCGGCGATCGACCGTGAGCGCCTGTTCGGTTTCCTCGAAGGCACGGGCAAGATGATCCTGGTTGAACCCGGTTACCTGCTGACCGAGGAATCCAAAATGCCCGGCCTGGATGGGCAGAAGATGTCCAAGTCGTATCACAACACCATCACCATGCGCGAATCCGAGGAATCGGTGGCCAAGAAGGTGAAGAGCATGCCGACCGATACCAATCGCGTGCGTCGCACCGATCCGGGTGATCCGGCGCGCTGCCCGGTCTGGCAACTGCATCAGGTCTATTCCGATGCCAGCACCAAGGAATGGGTGCAGCAGGGTTGCAAGACCGCCGGCATCGGTTGCATCGAGTGCAAGCAACCGGTCATTGATGGCATCCTGAAAGAGCAGGTACCGATGCGGGAGCGGGCGCAGGTCTATCTGGACGATCCGACGCTGGTCAAGAACATCATTGCCGATGGCTGCGAGAAGGCCCGTGAATACGCCCGTGAAACGATGCGCGATGTCCGCGAGTCGATGGGGCTGGAATACCACTGATGTTCGGTTACGACTGGGAAGCGCTGATCTGGATCGGTATTGGCTTTGGCGGCCAGGCGCTGTTCATGATGCGCTTCGTTATCCAGTGGTGGAGCAGTGAAAAGGCCAAGCGGGTCGTGATCCCGGTTGCCTTTTGGTATTTCAGTTTGGCAGGAAGTTTGGTGTTGGTGATCTACGCTATTCACCGCAGGGATCCTGTATTTATTTTCGGGCAGGCGTTGCCGGTGGTGATCTACCTGCGCAACCTGCATCTGCACTACAAGGGCAAGGGCCGCGCCGCGGCCTCCTGAGATGATTGCCGAGCTTGATGTTCCTGAAATTGGCAAGACGGCGGAGCTTTTCACGCCGGTTGCCCGCATCTATGGCGAGCCCATGGAGCATCTGCCGCAGGATCTTTATATCCCACCCGATGCGCTGGCCATCATGCTCGATGCCTTCGAGGGGCCGCTTGACCTGCTGCTTTACCTGATTCGCAAGGCCAATGTCGATATCCTCGACATTCCCATGGCGCCGCTAACCCGGCAGTATCTCGATTACATCGAGTCCATGCATGCCAGCAATCTAGAACTGGCGGCCGAATATCTGGTCATGGCCGCCATGCTGATCGAGATCAAGTCGCGCATGCTGTTGCCGCGTCCCAAACTGGGTGAGGGTGATGAGGCAGAAGATCCTCGTGCCGAGCTGGTTCGCCGCCTGATGGAGTACGAGCAGATCAAGCTGGCCGGGCAGAAGCTGAATGAAATGCCACAAGCCGAGCGGGAGTTTTTCTGGGTCGAGACGCTGATTGAAAAATCGCTCTATGTGCGCCAGCCAGAAGTCTCGGTTGATGATCTGAAGGATGCCTGGATGGCTGTGGTGCGCCAGGCTGGTTTGAAGAAGCACCACAAGATTGGTCGTGAGGAGTTGTCGGTGCGTGAGCACATGGGCATCATCTTGCGTGCCTTGCAGGAAAAGGGTGGTTTTGTGCAGTTCGAAACCCTGTTTGACCCGGAAATGGGCGTGCCTGGCCTGGTCGTTCATTTCATTGCCATGCTTGAACTCGGCCGGGAAAAACTGATTGAAATTACCCAGAGCGAAGCTTTTCAACCCATTTACGTTCGAGTGCATCAAGGTGGAACCGAGCCTGATCAAGAGAGTGCTTGAGGCGGCGCTGCTCGCCGCGCGTGAGCCGATGACGCCCAGCGACATGAAAAAGATGTTCGACGAGGAATTTTCGTCCGAAACCCTGCGCAAGCTGCTCGACCAGCTCCGCGAGGAGTGGGCCGAGCGGCCGGTCGAACTGATCCAGCTCGCGTCCGGCTGGCGCTTCCGGACGCGGGCCGAATACCTGCCGTACATCGAGCGTTTGAACCCCGAGCGGCCGCCAAAATATTCGCGCGCCGTCCTTGAAACCTTGGCCATCATCGCCTATCGTCAGCCGGTAACGCGGGGTGATATCGAAGAGATTCGTGGTGTCGCGGTCAATACCAACGTCGTCAAAACCCTTGAAGAGCGCGGCTGGATAGATGTTGTCGGCCATCGTGATACACCGGGGCGGCCAGCGCTATTTGCCACGACCAAGCAATTTCTCGATGATCTCGGTCTCAGAAGCGTCAGCGAACTGCCGCCGTTAGAACAAATCAGCCAGACACTGGAGCTGGAACAATGAAAAATAAACGCACACCATTCCGTCAATCGTCGAACAAATCCGAGGGGGCTGCCGAGCGCCGACCGGAAGATGCAGGTCCACGTGTCGGCGCACCGTCGCGTGGACGCGCGGCCGCGCAGCGTGACCAGGTGCCAGGCGATGCTCAGGGGGCGAAACCTGCGCCGCGCAGAAAGCCGGCACCCAATACCGGCGGAAGAGCCAATCGTGGTAGCGTCGCCCGCGACGGACGGCCGCTTGCTGAGGCCAAGCCAGTGCGTTTGCAGAAGGTGCTGGCCGAGGCTGGTGTCGGTTCGCGTCGCGAAATGGAAGAGTGGATTGCTGCGGGCAAGGTCAGCGTCAATGGCGTCGTGGCGACTGTAGGGCAATCGGTTGTGAATTCCGACAAGGTCAAAATTGGTGGCCGCCTGATCAATATCCGCTTTACGGGCAGTTCACGTCCGCCGCGCGTCCTGATGTATCACAAGCCGGAAGGCGAAATCGTTTCGCGCGACGACCCTGATGGTCGTCCGTCGGTGTTTGCTGCGCTGCCACGGATGCGCGGTGGGCGGTGGATCAATGTCGGTCGCCTCGACTTCAATACCTCCGGGTTGTTGTTATTCACTACTTCTGGGGAGTTGGCCAACAAACTGATGCATCCGAGTTCGGAGCTGGTTCGCGAGTACGCCGTGCGTGTTCTTGGTGAACTGACCTTGGATGCACAACAGAAGCTGTTGCACGGCGTCGAACTGGAAGATGGTCGGGCTAACTTTGGTTCGCTGCACGACGGTGGTGGCGAGGGGGCGAACCACTGGTACCGAGTAACGATCTCCGAAGGGCGTAACCGTGAAGTCCGTCGCATGTTCGAGGCTGTCGGTTGCACGGTCAGCCGATTGATCCGCGTTCGCTACGGCCCGTTCATCCTGCCGCCGCAACTGAAACGAGGTATGGCCCGCGAGTTGAAAGAGGCGGAAATCAAAATGCTGATGCGAGAACTCGAAAACATGCCATCGGCTCAGCGAAAAGGCCCTGAAGGCACGTAAATCGATTTACTGGGGGGAATAAACTCGTTATAATTCACGGGTTTGTTCCTCCCGTCGTTTCTGGCGGGCATCTTTTTATTGTGATGTGGGCGTTTCGCCCATTTTTTATTTGTGGCTATGGATTTAAACACGCTGCTTGAAACGACTGTTGTTGGTCTGGGTTATGAACTCGTTGATGTCGAGATGTCGCCGCGCGGTCGTACGATTCGCGTCTTCATCGATGCGCCGGCGAAAGAAACCGGTATTGATGTTGAGGATTGTGCCAAGGTTTCGAATCAGCTGACGCGTGTTTTCGAAGTCGAGAATTTCGATTTTGATCGCCTTGAAATTTCTTCGCCGGGGCTCGATCGAGTCGTCAAGAAGGCTGCAGATTTCGAGCGTTTTTCCGGCCAGGAAATTCAAATAAAGGTCCGTATTCCCCAGGGGGGGCGCCGCAATTTCCAGGGTGAACTGCTTGGCCTGAAAGATGGCAAGGTTGGTTTGCGCCTGGCAAAAGATGATGTGGAACTGGAATTCACCAATATCGAGAAGGCACGTCTGGTGCCTCGTTTCGACTGAAGGACTAGGAGGTTTTAGCCCATGAGCCGTGAAATTTTGCTGCTGGTCGATGCTCTGGCCCGCGAAAAAAATGTCAGCAAGGAGATCGTCTTTGGCGCCCTTGAGCTGGCGCTCGCGTCAGCGACCAAAAAGCGCATCAATGACGAGGCCGATGTTCGTATCTCAATCGATCGCGACACTGGTAGTTTCGAATCATTCCGTCGCTGGCAGGTTGTACCGGATAACGAATACGTCAACGAATTCCTTGAAATTCCGTTGTCCGATGCCCAGAAGGATGATCCTGAAATCGAGCCCGGTGACTCTCTGGAAGAGCCGCTTGAGCCGATCGATTTTGGTCGTATCGGTGCTCAGGCTGCCAAACAGGTTATTTTGCAGAAGATCCGCGACGCCGAGCGCGAGCAGATTCTGGCTGACTTTCTTGGTCGCGGCGAGCATGTCGTTTCCGGTACCATCAAGCGCATGGAGCGTGGCAACGCCATTATTGAGGCTGGTAAAATTGAAGCCATGCTGCCGCGCGACCAGATGATCCCCAAGGAAAATCTGCGTGTCGGCGACAGAGTTCGTGCCTATTTGTTGCGCATCGATCGCAATGCCCGTGGTCCGCAAATCATCCTTTCGCGCACCGCTCCGGAATTTGTCATCAAGCTTTTTGACATGGAAGTACCGGAAATTTCCGATGGCCTGATGGAACTCAAGGCCTGTGCCCGTGACCCCGGTCTGCGCGCCAAAATCGCTGTCAAGTCGAACGATCCCCGTGTTGATCCAATCGGTACCTGCGTCGGTTTGCGCGGTTCCCGGGTTACCGCCGTTCGTAACGAAATCGGTGGCGAGAATATCGACATCGTGCTGTGGTCAGCCGATCCAGCGCAATTTGTTATCGGCGCGTTGTCGCCAGCTGAAGTCTCCTCCATCGTGGTTGATGAAGAAAAGCACGCAATGGATGTCGTGGTCGACGAGGATAACCTTGCGATCGCCATCGGTCGCAACGGGCAGAACGTTCGCCTGGCCTCCGAACTGACTGGCTGGACCATCAATCTGATGACGCAGGACGAGTCGGCCAAGAAATCCGAAGCCGAATTCGCCGAGACGCGCGTCGTCTTTATGGAAAAGCTGGATATCGATGAAGAACTTGCCGATCTGCTGATCGAGGAAGGGTTCTCGACGCTGGAAGAAGTGGCCTACGTGCCGCTGGCAGAAATGCTGGAAATCGAAGGTCTGGATGAGGAAATCGTAAATGAGTTGCGTAATCGGGCTCGTAACGTCCTGCTCACCGAGGCTATCGCAACTGAAGAAAAGCTGGAAAGTGTTTCCGAAGACCTGATTGGTCTCGAAGGCATGAGCAAGGAACTGGCCGCCAAACTGGCTGGACACGATGTCAAAACCCGGGATGATCTCGCGGAATTGGCTGTTGATGAATTGACGGAAATGACCGGCATTGACGATGAGCGTGCCAAGGATCTTATCCTGAAGGCACGGGCTCACTGGTTCGAGTGAGCGGGAGGTAGCAAATATGTCCGCAACAACTGTTTCACAATTTGCCGTTGAACTCAAAATGCCGGTTGTGGCCTTGCTCGAGCAATTGGGCAAGGCTGGCGTTGGCAAGTCCGATGCTAACGATATGCTGAACGATCAGGATAAGACACGGCTTCTCGACTACCTGCGCCGCGCGCACGGCGACGAGTCCCAGACCAAGATCACCCTGACGCGTAAGCAGACTTCTGAAATCAAGGCGACCGATTCGCATGGTCGAGCCCGTACCGTCCAGGTCGAGGTGCGCAAGAAGCGTGTCCTGGTCAAGCGCGATATTGGCGAGCATGCGCCAGAGGTTGAACTGGAAGCGTCCAATGCGCTGCAGGAAGAGGTTTCTGCTCCGGAGGTGATTCCTGAGCCGGTGGTCGAAGTTGTTCCTGAACCCGTTATCGAAGTAGTCCCTGAGCCGGTCGTTGAGATTGTTCCCGAACCGGTGGTCGAAGCTCCAGTTGAGGTTCCCGTAGAGGAAGTGGTCCTTGAAAAGGCTGCCCCTGTCGCGCCAACTCGTGCTTCGATTATTGGTGAGAAGGAACTGCAGGCGCGTGCGGAAGAGTCTCGTCGTTACAACCAGTTGCGCGAGATTCAGGAGCGCGAACTGCGTGAAAAGCAGGCCCGCGAAGCCCAGTTAGTTCAGATGCGCCAGCAGGCCGAATTGGCTGCAGCCGCAGCCAAGGCTGCCGAATTGGCCAAAAACCAGGCTGCCACACAAGCAAAGACTAGCGAAGGTGCCGAGAAAGGCACGCTGCACAAAAAGCCGGAAACCCCTGGCAAGAAGGGTGACAAGGGCGGTCGTGCGGCTGATGATGGCAAGAAGAAGGGTGGTATCAAGACCCGAGGTTCCGATGGTGCGGGAGGCTGGAAGGATAATCGCCACGGCCATAAGAAATCCCACAAGGTTGATGATGGTCAAGGTAGTTTCCAGGCCCCGACCGAGCCGGTGGTTCGTGAAGTCCATATTCCCGAAACCATTTCCGTGTCTGATCTGGCGCACAAGATGGCCATCAAGGCTACCGAGATCATCAAGGTCATGATGAAGATGGGTTCGATGGTTACCATCAACCAGGTGCTTGATCAGGAAACGGCCATGATCGTGGTCGAGGAAATGGGGCACCAGGCCCTGGCCGCCAAACTTGATGACCCGGATGCCTTCCTGGAAGAGCACGCCGAGCACAAGGATGTGCCGCTCGAGCATCGCGCTCCGGTCGTTACGGTCATGGGTCACGTTGACCACGGCAAGACATCGCTGCTCGACTATATTCGTCGCGCCAAGGTTGCTTCCGGCGAAGCTGGTGGCATTACGCAGCATATTGGTGCCTATCACGTCGAAACCGACCGTGGCATGGTGACCTTTCTCGATACCCCGGGTCACGAAGCCTTTACGGCGATGCGTGCGCGTGGTGCCAAGGCAACTGACATCGTTATCCTGGTGGTCGCTGCCGATGATGGCGTGATGCCGCAGACCAAGGAAGCGATCCACCACGCCAAGGCGGCCGGTGTGCCGCTGGTTGTGGCGGTCAACAAGATCGACAAGCCCGATGCCAATCCGGAGCGCGTCAAGCAGGAACTGGTTGCTGAAGGCGTTATCCCGGAAGAGTACGGTGGCGACTCGCCCTTCGTGCCGGTATCGGCCAAGAAGGGGACTGGTATCGATGAGCTGCTTGAGCAAGTTCTGCTGCAGGCCGAGATTCTCGAACTGACGGCGCAGAAGGATGCGCCGGCCAAGGGGCTGATCATCGAAGCGCGTCTCGACAAGGGGCGTGGTGCCGTGGCGACTATGCTGGTTCAGTCCGGTACCTTGAAGCGTGGTGATATCGTGTTGGCTGGCCAAGTTTTCGGTCGCGTTCGCGCCATGCTTGATGAGAATGGCAAGCCGATCAACGAAGCAGGGCCATCCATCCCGGTTGAAATTCTCGGTCTGTCTGACGTGCCGGCGGCTGGCGAAGAAGCCATCGTGCTCGGTGATGAAAAGAAGGCCCGTGAAATTGCGCTGTTCCGTCAGGGTAAGTTCCGCGACGTCAAGCTGGCCAAGCAGCAGGCCGCCAAGCTGGAGAACATGTTCCAGCAGATGGAGGAGGGCGAGGTCAAAACTCTGCCGCTTATCGTCAAAGCCGACGTGCAGGGTTCGCAGGAGGCTCTGGTTCAGACGCTGTCCAAGCTATCCAACGAGGAAGTTCGTGTCCAGATCATCCATGGCGCGGTCGGTGCAATCAGCGAATCCGACGTCAATCTGGCTCAGGCTTCGGGTGCGGTCATCATCGGCTTCAACATCCGTGCCGATGCCGGTTCCCGCAAGTTGGCCGAGAGCTTCGGCGTTGATATCCGTTACTACAACGTGATTTACGACGCAGTTGACGAGGTCAAGGCTGCACTGTCTGGCATGTTGTCACCGGAGAAGCGCGAGCAGATTACCGGTATGGTCGAAATTCGTCAGGTCTTCCTCGTTTCCAAGGTTGGCGCCATTGCTGGCTGTTACGTGCTGGAAGGTTTCGTCAAGCGCAATTCCCGCGTTCGTCTGCTGCGCAACAACGTTGTGCAGTGGGACGGCGAGCTGGATTCGCTCAAGCGCTTCAAGGACGATGTCAAGGAAGTGCGTTCGAACTTCGAGTGCGGTCTGTCGCTGCGTGGCAATAACGACATTCAGGTCGGCGATCAGCTCGAAGTGTACGAAATCCAGGAAGTGGCGCGTTCCCTGTAATGAAGAAAAAGGGCTTTCAGCGCAGTGATCGGGTCGCGGAGCAAGTGCGCCGCGACCTTGCCGATCTGATTCGCACCGAACTCAAGGACCCGCGTGTCGGGATGATCAGCCTGACTGCCGTCGAGCTGACTCCGGACTACGCGCATGCAAAGATTTTCTTCGCAACCTTGAATTCGGAGCATTTGGAAGAGGTTGAACGTGGTCTGAAGCGGGCAGCGGGTTTCCTGCGCCGCGAGCTAGGTAAGCGCATCCATATCCATACCTTGCCGGAACTGCATTTTGTTTATGACAGTTCCATTGAGCGTGGTGCCAGCCTGTCGCTGCTGATTGATCAGGCCAACGCACTTAGCGACCAGACGCCGGAAGAGTAATTCCCCAATGCAATTCAAAAGGGCCTGGAAACAGGTCGATGGCGTTCTCTTGCTCGACAAGCCGCTGGGGATGACCTCCAACGATGCTCTGCAAAAGGCGCGTCGCCTCTTTTCGGCGGCAAAGGGTGGCCATGCCGGGACACTGGACCCCCTGGCTACCGGCCTGCTCCCATTGTGTTTCGGCGAGGCGACCAAGTTTTCGGCCGATCTGCTTGATGCCGACAAGACCTACGAAGCCGTTCTCAAGCTCGGTGTTACGACTGATTCAGGGGATGCCGAGGGGCAGGTGACGTCGACTGCGATGGTCGATATCCAAAAGGAGCAGGTTTCTGAAGCCTTGCCCAGATTCGTTGGCGACATCCAGCAGATTCCGCCCATGCATTCGGCCTTGAAGCGCAATGGTCGGCCACTCTATGAATTGGCTCGCCAGGGGATCGAAGTCGAACGCGAGCCGAGGGCGGTTACTATTTTTGCCATCGATTGCCTCGATTTTGCCGGTGATTTGCTGACATTGCGCGTTGCTTGCAGCAAGGGAACCTATATTCGTGTGCTGGCCGCTGATATCGGCAAGGCATTGGGTTGTGGCGCGCATCTGGCCGCGCTGCGCCGAATCGTGGTGGGCGATATACGCCTGGGCAACTCCGTCACACTGGCTGAGTTGGAAACCCTTGATGAGGCAGGCCGTATGGAGCGGCTCCTGCCGGTTGATGCCTTGCTGCAGTCTTTGCCCATCGTTGGCGTCGAGGGCCCGGAAGCGGAACGCTTCCGCCATGGCAATCCGGTGAGCTTGCCGGCCGGGTTGGCCGGAAAAGCTCGGGTCTATGCCGAGGGGCGATTGATTGGTGTCGGTGAGCCGGGTCATGGTGGTTTGCTTTGGCCGAAAAGGCTGGTTCAACTGGCTGATTAAACTGTTATAATCTTCTACTTTCCGTCTTTGGCGGAATTTTTCCAACGGGCGCCCGCTCTATCAAACTGGGGCAGCGTCGCATCAATGAAAGAGAGTTTGAAATGGCATTGACCACCGAAAACAAGGCGGCTATCGTCGCCGATTACGCTCAGTCCAAGGGTGATACCGGTTCTCCGGAAGTGCAAGTTGCGCTGCTGACCGCACGCATCAACGACCTGACCCCGCACTTCAAGGAGCATTCCAAGGATCATCACTCCCGCCGTGGTCTGCTGCATCTGGTTTCCCAGCGTCGCAAGCTGCTTGACTACTTGAAGGGTAAGAATGTCGAGCGTTATCGCACCTTGATTACCCGTCTCGGTCTGCGGAAATAAGCTAGACCGTAGCGAAGGAAGAGCGGCCCGGAAATCTCCCGGCCGCTTTTTTGTTTTTGTTGCTTCGTTGTTTTTTGTTGATATCGTAAGTTGTTGTTATTGTTGTTAATTGTGATGAGAGAGAAAGGAAGCTATGTTTAACGTCGTTAAAAAGACCTTCGCCTATGGGGACCATCAGGTCACCATCGAAACCGGTGAAGTTGCCCGCCAGGCTGGCGGTGCTGTTCTCGTTTCCATGGAAGAAACCGTGGTTCTGGTTACCGTCGTGGCTGCCAAGAATGCCAAGCCGGGTCAGGATTTCTTCCCGCTGACCGTTGATTACCAGGAAAAGACCTACGCTGCCGGCCGTATCCCCGGTGGTTTCTTCAAGCGCGAAGGCCGTCCTTCCGAAAAGGAAACGCTGACCTGCCGTCTGATCGACCGTCCGATCCGTCCGCTGTTCCCGGATGGCTTCTACAACGAAGTCCAGGTCATCGCCACGGTGATGTCCCTGAACCCGGAAATTGATTCCGATATCCCGGCCCTGATCGGTGCTTCTGCTGCTCTGGCCATCTCCGGCGTGCCGTTCAACGGCCCGATCGGCGCCGCTCGCGTTGGTTATATCGATGGTCAGTACGTCTTGTGCCCGACCCTGAGCCAACTCAAGGGTAGCCAGCTCGACCTCGTCGTTGCCGGTACCGAAGCTGCAGTGCTGATGGTTGAGTCCGAAGCCGACCAGCTGTCCGAAGAGGTCATGCTCGGCGCCGTCGTTTTTGGCCACACCGAAATGCAGAAGGCGATCAACGCCATCAACGAACTGGTTGAAGAGGCCGGCAAGCCGGAATGGGAATGGGAGGCTGCGCCGAAGGACGAAGCGTTGGTTGCCAGCCTGTCCGCTCTGGTTAGCGCCAAGCTCGAAGAAGCCTACAATATCACCGTCAAGCAAACGCGTAGCCAAGCCGTCAAGGCCATCCGCGCTGAAGCTGTTGCCGCCCTGTGTACCGGTGCCGAAGGCGCGCCGGACGAAAACACCGTCGGCAACCTGTTCCATGAAATCGAAGCCTCGATCGTTCGTGGCCGCATCCTGAGCGGTGCCCCGCGTATCGACGGTCGCGACACGCGCACTGTGCGTCCGATCACCATGCGTTCTGGCGTTCTGCCGCGCACCCACGGTTCGGCCCTGTTCACCCGTGGCGAAACCCAGGCGCTGGCAGTTGCCACGCTCGGAACCAACCGCGACGAGCAGATCATCGATGCCCTGGCCGGCGAATACCGCGACCGCTTCATGCTGCACTACAACATGCCCCCGTACGCCACCGGCGAATGCGGTCGTGTCGGTACGCCGAAGCGTCGTGAAATCGGTCACGGCCGTCTGGCCAAGCGTGCACTGCTTGCCGTGCTGCCGAAACCGGAAGACTTTTCCTACTCGATGCGTCTGGTTTCGGAAATCACCGAATCCAACGGTTCGTCCTCGATGGCTTCCGTCTGTGGCGGCTGTCTCGCCCTACTCGACGCCGGTGTGCCGCTCAAGGCCCACGTCGCCGGTATCGCCATGGGTCTGATCAAGGATGGCAACCGTTTTGCCGTTCTGACCGATATCCTCGGCGACGAAGATCACCTCGGGGACATGGACTTCAAGGTGGCCGGTTCGACAACCGGTATTACTGCGCTGCAGATGGATATCAAGATCCAGGGTATCACCAAGGAAATCATGCAGGTTGCACTGGCCCAGGCCAAGGAGGCACGCATCCACATCCTGAACCTGATGCAGGAATCGGCTGCCGGTCCGCGTGAAGAGATGTCTGCTTACGCCCCGCGTCTGTATACCTTCAAGATCAATCCGGAAAAGATCCGTGACGTCATCGGCAAGGGCGGTGCTGTTATCCGCGCCCTGACCGAAGAGACCGGCACGACGATCGATATTCAGGATGACGGCACGATTACCATCGCTGCCACCAGTGGCGAAGCTGCTGCTGCGGCTCGTTCGCGTATTGATGCAATCACCGCTGAAGTCGAGATCGGCAAGATCTATGAAGGAACTGTGCTGAAGATTCTTGACTTTGGTGCGATCGTTTCCGTGCTGCCGGGTAAGGATGGTCTCCTGCACATCTCCCAGATCGCTCAGGAGCGCGTCAACAAGGTCGAAGACTACGTCAAGGAAGGCCAGATTGTTCGCGTCAAGGTTCTGGAAACCGATGACCGTGGTCGCGTCAAGCTGTCGATGAAGGCTGCTGCAGCGGACGAGGGTACGGTAGCTCAGCCGGTTGCTGCACCAGAGGCCGCTGTCCAACAACAGCAGTAATTCAGCATCGTCTGAACGCAAAAAGGGCGCCGAAAGGCGCCCTTTTTTATGCAGCCGTTTGAGATATCGGCAGCGGAAAAATGTGGCGAGTTACTTCGCCATCTGCTTTTCCTTGAGTTCGTCCAATGTCTTGCAATCAATGCACAGCGTCGCGGTCGGGCGAGCTTCCAAGCGCTTGATGCCGATTTCGACACCGCACTTGTCGCAGAAGCCGTAGTCACCGCTTTCGATGCGACCAAGGGTTTCGTCGATCTTTTTGATCAGCTTGCGCTCGCGGTCACGGTTGCGCAATTCGATCGCCATGTCCGTTTCCTGGCTGGCGCGATCATTGGGGTCGGCAAATACCGTCGCTTCGTCCTGCATGGTGTGAACCGTGCGGTCGATATCTTCGCTCAGTTCTTTCTTGAGCGTTTCTAGAATCTTGCGGAAATGCGTTAGCTGCTTGGTGCTCATGTAATCCTCGCCAGCCTTTGGCTGGTAGGGAGTGAAATGTTTGTGGAGCAGTTCTTCTGCCATTTTTTTGTGCGTCCTGGTGACGAGAAAAGCGATTAAATATCATGAAGACGGCCATCAGGCAAGGATTCTTTCTTTCAAAAAGATAGTCGCTTGATCTGGTGCGGTTTTTCAGGCGGTGCTAGAATGCGGTCTCTCGTGTCGGGGCGTAGCGCAGTCTGGTAGCGCATCTGCTTTGGGAGCAGAGGGTCGTGAGTTCGAATCCCACCGCCCCGACCAATCCCTCCTTGTTTCACCCTCAAGTGCCCGTAGCTCAACTGGATAGAGCAGCTGCCTTCTAAGCAGCAGGTCGGGGGTTCGAGTCCCTCCGGGCACACCAAAAAATCAGATGGTTAAGCTGTTCCATGATGTCGGCTGAATGTTCTATCCGGCATTAGTTTAGCAACAGCATGGGCTAGGTAGCCTTCAATAGGATTTCAATCAGGCGCCTTGCCGTTTGATTAGTTCTAGAAGAATTTTATGGGATGCGTGGCGGACCAGCAGGCCGGGGGGCATTCTCAGCCAGTGATAACGCAGGCGTCCGAATTGCTCAGCGATACGCTTGCGGAAACCTGTATTCCTATCTGTTAGGCTGGGTAGGCAGCCGTGGGTGAGAATGCTGTCCATAAGTCCACGCGCTACTGCAGGAGGTGGTGGCAGGGCGAGGTTTTCCGGCACTGGTGTGTCTAGCCAAAAATGGCAGTAGTGCAGCGTGTACCAGAGATAGCGGCTGGCACCGTGTGCTTCTGCGCGCAGCAGCAATTGCTCCCAGTTGGTCGTGCTGCGTACGGACAGTCGAATCATGCCGTCAATGTCGACAAAATCGCGCAAGCGGCCACTCAGTTCTGAATCCTGGAAGAGATGGATGCTTGCGTGGATGATCTGGTCAAGCGGATGCAGGCAGAGAAATCGCGATCTAGGGATGGTCTGCAGGCCTGAAAAGAGGATGCTGTCGTCTGCGCGTACCCTGCTTGTGACCGGTGTGATTGTATGGTGCAGGTCGACCTCAAGCGCATGGCCTGGTAGGCGCATTGGTGGTAGCTCATGGCTCCATTCCCGATAGTAGTGCTGATCGTAGGCATCTTGTGTATCCGAAACCCAGCCGGCTGCATTCAGGATTGCTTCAGTGCGATCAAGATCAGTGCGCGTGACCAGCAGGTCTACATCATTTGGAATGCGCCCTTGCGCATATTCGGCGCCCTGGGCAATGTAGGCTGCACCTTTTAGGAGGATAACCGGTATGTCCTTGGGAATCGCCTTGTTGATCGTATCAAGCTCCATGAGAACCATTTGCTTTCGGTGCGCGGAGTAATTGATTGCGGAAGTTAAGTGTCCTTGAACGGGAGGGGGTATTTGGGCCCAAATATCCTTTTGCTCGCATAGCCGGTGGCCGAGTAGGCCAAGCAATCGGGCTTGCCTGGCAAGTCGAAGCGTATCGTCCCAATCGGTAAGAGTCATTGCTGCAGCATGGGCGGTGTCTCTAAGGAGTGGAAGGAGGTTGTGGCCGGCCTGAGTTGTTGTCCAGATATTAAACATCGTTTGTATGGGTGTTCGCGACGAGGTCGCGCAAGCAGTTCACTGCTTCATCAAGTTGGCTGTAGCGCAGCTCGTAAGCTGGGCATCTTGCAGCGAGAGCGGCTACGGCAGTGAATGAAATAGGGCCGAGCAATGCATAGTTAAAACTGTTGAATGCCAATCTGGAAAAAGCGAGGTCCGGTGACTGGAGGGTCAGGGTAAGCTTTGCTCCATCTTCGTAGCGCGGAAAGATAATCAGGGCTGGTGTTGCCGCTTGGTGTCGGGCGATGACGCTTGGCCGGTCAGGGCCAAGATGTGCAACATCTCCCTTTTTCGTACCCACAAAGGTAGGGCCTAGCGAAGCACAGTCGGAAAAAAAGCGGATGATATCGATAGATTGGTTTTTCAGTGCAATGGGTTTGAGCATCGGAAGTAACCCGCCTGTCGCTGGATCAAGCACCCCGAACTCATCGGAAAGAAGGCGGAATCCCCTCAGCATCATGGCGGCGGAAAGAGTGCTCTTGCCCGACCCCGGAACGGCTGCCATGACGATACCTTTGTTGCCCTGTGCCAGTGTTCCTGCATGTAGAAGAATGTATTGATTGAAACGCTGAGCAAAACACCAATTGATTCCCCATTCGTAAAGAGGGAGTGCGTTGGAGAGGGGGAAAGGGTCAAAAGGTCGAATGCCGTCGATCTGAAAGTGAACTGTGGGGCGAATATAACGGCGAATCTTTGAGCCGCGCTGCAGGTTGATATGAAAATCAGAGAATTCTGGGTTTTCGATGAAATCGAAAGCGCCGTAGACCGTTTTTAGTGAGGTCTCGAATTCTGTATGTGGCGCAACAATCCTGACGGTGCATGCGCCGTAATCAAGACTCAGGCCGACATTTTTTAACGATGACGCGATTAATGCAGGAGGAGTGGATTCAAGAGATTGGAATTGCTGGCTCATTCGCCGAGCATACCAATTTCTCTTAATGTTCCCAAGAACTGACGTAGGGAAAGCGCGTCCAAGTCAATTTTGTATTCGCTTCTCAGGGTGTGCTCCAACCCCGCTTCGGAAACATTTCCAGATTGCTCTTTAAGCTCTTGAGCGATTTCAAGCAACACAGCTGCTTGTGCAGGTAAAAGGTGCGACTCCCATGTACGGCAATCAAAGACTGCTAACGCATCCCCGAGATTGGCTACAAGAAAACGTTCTTCGGCAAGTCGCAAGTTCTTGATTAATTCAATACAGTCGAACTGATCTGTTTATTTGGCGTGACAGAGTTCCAGCAGCTATTCCCTGCAACGGGAGAGGTAACTTGATTTTCACTGCCCAAAAACACAAAACTCTGCGGGGAGTTTGGCTGATTCTGGTATTTTGACTGGTCGACCAACAAGAAATATCCCCCTGTCTGCAGAACTGGGGTGTATGTTGTATCTCGATTCAGGCTAACGTTCGCGATGGTGTTAGCGGCACCGGTTACGCTATACCATTGGTTATTAAGACTGAATCCGAGAACTTTTGAACTGTCTTTTAGTTTGATTTTGTATTTGGCTACACTAAATCGAACCCACGTATCGGCTGCCGTCGTCACTCCCATCGGTGGCGTTTGAGCAGCAAAAGCCTTACTTTTATCAACGCAAGTCAGGCTCGTCTGGGCTAATGCAGCCCCTGTAGGTAACGTGAAAATAGCAGGAACTGCTGTCGCAGCTTTTAGGATGTTGCGGCGCCGTTGTTTTTGCTTGTCTAAGTCGGAAGTCGACATGTGTAGCCTCTTTGTTTCGTTATCCACCTATAACTTACGATATGAATAACTGCCTAAGGTGGAAATATTTCTCAGTGATGCTGTTTTGGATGCAATATTCATACCAAAAAACAATTGTCCCGTAAGATCATCGACATAAGGCGATTTAGAGAAGAGTTGGAGTGTTAGGCAGTCAATAATGTAAAAAAAGCCGACAACTTCTTCATTGGGTCAGAATTTTCTCAACGCATCAATTAAGTAGCGGACGGGTATGGCGTAAGTGATGCCTGATGGCTGGCTGAGGATGGCTTCTTTGCTTCCTTTAATGAATACCATATTGATAATGCCAAGGACTTCACCTGTTTCCGGGTCAAAAACCGGACTTCCACTGTTGCCTGGATAGGCCGTCGCATCCAGTTGGAGAATATCGAAGGTGCCACTTTTCAGTCGCTGGATCAGTTTTTCGTTGAGTTGTTGCGCATTCCCACCAGGAATGGCGATGGGAGTGATGGCGGATATTATGCCGCGATGAGTAACGGGAGAAAAGCCGAGAGCCCCCCCGATTGGGAAGCCGGTAAAAGCAATTGCCTGCCCCTCACGAACACGATAGTTGTCGGCTAGATGAAAAGGTGGAAGAGGTGATCCTTCAACACGCAATATGGCCAAATCATGGTCCTTATCACTGGCTATTTTTTGGGCGCGCCGTAACTGGATATCACCATTAGTTGCCCTCGCCTGAATTACAAGTATCGGACCATCCGGGTCCGATTGCTCGGCGACAACGTGTGCATTGGTGGCTACAAGATTGCCATTTCCTACAACAAACCCTGTGCCGCGTAGCGTAAATGCTGGACTGCTCGTTTTCTTGTAACTCCCGACGACGACAATCGATGGTTTTATTTTTTCGATTGTTTCCGCCAGGTCGGCACTCGCCGAGGAGGGCGAGGTAAGGAGTCCTGCAAGGCAAAGAAGAGAAGAAAAATGCTTGAGTAACAGAGGAGCGTATGCCACGGCTACATGAGTTGCCGACGGGTTATTTTCGGCAATTCCGGTGATGGTGTTGTCACTGATGGATCAAATGGATGATCATCGCGTTTGAACATCTCCCGTATGCGCTTTACGTAGCCTTGTGTTTCCGCGTATGGGGGAATCCCTGCGTAGCGATTCACCGCGCCTTCTCCTGCGTTGTAGGCTGCTGCAACCAGTGTGATATTCCCCTCGAAGTAGGCCAGAAGCCAGCGCAGGTATGAAAGCCCACCCCTAATGTTCTGCTCCGGATCAAGCGGCTTCTTGACGTTAAATCGTTCTGCCGTTTCCGGAATCAACTGCATCAGCCCCTGTGCATTCTTCGGTGATATGGCTCCGGGGTTGAAGTTGGATTCTGTACGAATAATTGCCATTGCAAATCGTGGGTAAATGCCGTATTCCGGTGCCAGTTTTTGAACAAGGTCCATTACCTTTCGGTGTTCTAGTGGAGCCTTGGATACGATGTCATCGCCTTCGCTATCAAACAGGCACGCAGGAGGCTTGGCAATCGGCTCTCCGACTTGGCGAAGCATGCGTGCAGCCAACGCATCTCCCTGCTTGGCAGCCATGGTAAAGAAATAGGCCGCTGTCGCGTCGTCGCGCGTGATGCCACGGCCCATTGCGTACATCCAGCCCAGATTGTACTGGGCTTCCATATCCCCAAGGCGAGCAGCTTCGCAATAGAGTTCTACCGCTTTTTCCGGGTTCCGCGGATTTCCATTTCCATGTTCAAAACTCTTGGCTTCTGTGCGAAGAGCGGCTGCTCGTTTGCCCTGTTCGGAGAGATCGGCAATGGCGGGCTTTACCACGGAAAAAGCGGCAAGAAACGCCAAAAGCAGCCAAGGACGTTGCCATTGGTTGGCTTGCTTTGAGCGTTTCGTAGATTTCATTTTATAGTCGCCAAACAGTAATACCGTTTTCCGAAAAGGCCTTGCTATCAAGCATGCTCTTGACGTCGGCAATTACGCCATCTTTTTCCAGTCTAGCCAGAAAGTCGCCAATTGGAAGGGCTTTGTATTCCTTGTGATTGACGGCTGCGACAATGGCTGCTGCCTTTGGCAGATCGTTCCAGGCAACTAGATCGACGCCATATTCGTGACGCGCCTCGGCTGCATCGGCAACCGGGTCGTGAACTACCACCTTGGCGCCGTAGGATTCCAGTTCCCGAATGACATCGATGACTCTTGAGTTGCGCAGGTCGGGACAGTCTTCCTTGAAGGTAAGGCCCAGCACAATAATTGGGCAATCCTTGACCGGGTGCCCTGCCTTGACGAGCATCTTGATCGTTTGCTCGGCGATGAACTTCCCCATTCCGTCATTGATACGGCGGCCGGCAAGAATGACCTCCGGGTGATAGCCGAGCTTTTGTGCCTTGTGGGTCAGGTAGTACGGGTCAACGCCAATACAGTGCCCACCGACCAGGCCCGGGCGGAAGGGAAGGAAATTCCATTTTGTACCGGCCGCTTGCAAGACCTCCAGTGTGTCGATGCCTATCTTGTCAAATATGATCGCCAGTTCGTTCATCAACGCAATATTCAGGTCACGCTGCGTGTTCTCGATTACCTTGGCGGCTTCTGCAACCTTGATGTTCGATGCTGGGTAGACACCGGCCGTGATAATGCTGCCGTAGATTTCCTGTACCTTGGCCAGTGTCTCAGGGGTGTCGCCAGAGACTATCTTGATGATCTTGGTGACGGTTCTTTCCTTATCGCCAGGATTGATGCGCTCAGGCGAATAGCCAACGAAAAAGTCTTTCTTCCACGTTTTTCCGGATTCTCTTTCGATAATTGGAATACAAACTTCTTCGGTGGCACCGGGGTAAACGGTCGATTCAAAAACGACAATCGCACCTTGTTTTAGATTTTGGCCGACAGCCGTCGATGAGCCGACTAGTGGGGAGAAATCAGGCTGATGGGCATCATCTACAGGAGTGGGCACGGCAACAACAACAAAGTCAGCCTCACGGATGGCCGCGGGATCTGTGCCAACTTCTAGCAACGTAGCTGCTTTTAGATCGTCGGTACTGACTTCCCCTGTGGGATCGTAGTGCTTTTTATAGCATTCGATCTTGTGCGTCGAGAGATCAAATCCAATCGTCCGATATTTTTTGCCAAATTCCACTGCCAAGGGCAAACCAACATATCCCAAGCCCACCACTGCTATTGTCGTCATCGAAAATTCCTATTTGTTAATGGTTTGTTAATTATGTTTAAAGAGCCTGCAGCAGTTTAGCAACCTCCGGTTGGCCGGAGAATTTGTCGCCTAGCTTCGCAAGGGCCTCAAGCTCCTTGCGGGCCTCTTTTTTCTCGCCGGCGGATATCAATACCTTCGCGAGGTTGAGCTGAATCGATGCGGCGTTTGGCGCGGAGCTCATAGCATTACGTAAGAGGTCGATGGCCCGTTTGGTTTCCCCTTTTTGCGCAAGTAGCATTGCGAGGGTGTCCATGAATTGTGGTTGCCCTGGCGCCAGTTGGTTGGCCTTTTCTGCATACTCGATTGCTTTTGGTGCTTTGAGTTCCCCGGATACCCAGGCTAAATTGTTCAGGACAAGCGCATTGTTTGGCTGGATGTCGAGCGCTTGACGATAGTGTTGTGCCGCCAATGAATAGTCCTTGCGAGCGGTCGCTACGTCCCCTTGATGAACGAGCAGTGCAATGTCCTTGGGGTGTTCTTTTTGCCATGCTGCTGCCATCCGTCCTGCTTCTTGGGTGTTACCCGATGCCAGTAATACGGAGTGAAGCTTGATGGCAATGTCTGCGCTGCCGGCTCGTTTTAGTGCATTACGATAGGCATTTGCCGCCTCAGTCCAATTCTTTGATGTGGCGTGGATATCTCCTTCTAGCGCAAAACCAACGGCTTCCTTGGGGCGTTGTTTTTCAATCTGTTGGGCAATCTGCAGGGCTTCGTTCGGCTTCTTTGCGTCCAGAGCCAACAGAATTAGACCTCGCTGCGCTTCAACCAGGTCCGATTTGATCTCAAGTGCTTTTTTTAGACTCTTTGCAGCTTCATCCTTATTCTTGTTCGCGAGATGAACGTCTGCTGTCCTTACCAAGGGCAATGGTGAGGCTGGCTGGAGTGCTGCGAGTTTGGTGTAGCTTGCCAAAGCCTGATTCAGGTCTCCGGCCATCTGCTGGGTGCGACCGAGGGCATCTATGATTTCTGGCTTGTCTTTAATTGCTGCAGCGGCGTCATTAGCAGCGCCCAAGGCCTTTTTGGTCTCTTTTTGGCTAAGGTAATACTGGATCAGAGCGAGCCGTGGGCTGACTTCTGTTGGATTGCTCGTGATGGCTTTCCCGATTAACCCGGCAACTTCATCAACAGAACCTTTGTTCGCAGCCTTTAATTCTGCAAGGGCAAGTAACGCGGGGACGCTCTTTGGGTCGGCAAGGAGTACGTTTTCAAAGCGTTTTTTTGCGTCGTCTGGCTTCTTTTCTGCCAGATCGATTTTCGCGAGACTGGCGGCAGCGGGGAAGAAGGCCGGATTGATCTTTAACGCAGCCTCATAGCTTGAGCGGGCGCCAGCCAGATCTTTCTTTAACAACAGCGTCTGGGCACGCAAGTTATGCGTTGCAGGGTTGTCAGGCTGTTTCTTTTCAAGGCTGTCGATTGCTTTCAGCGCCTTGTCGGCTTGGTTGGTACGGATAAAAGTGGAGATCAACGCGAGGTCTGCCCTCACGCCTTTATCGGTTTGGGCAATTTGTTCCAGATCCTCAACTGCACCAGAAACATCGCCCTGGGCCAAGTGGGTCAAAGCAATTGACGTTTTCTTCCCGGGGTCGTTCGGATCAAGCTTGCTGGCCTTTGCAAAATACTCTTCGGCTTTTTTGGCATCCCCATTTTGCAAATAGGTCTCTCCTGCCAGCGTTAGTAGTGCTGAATCAGTATCTGCCTTGTCAAGCATGGGTTGGAGCGTGTTCAGAGCTTTCGCTGCTTGTCCGTTACGAAGATAGGTGGCAACTAAAATGCGTCGTGCTAAGCGCAATTCAGGGGCTTGCGAGAGGGCTTTATTCAGGTAAGTTTCCGCCTGCATATACGAGCGTAGTTGGAATTCGACGGCACCCGCAAGCTGTAATGCAGTTGGATTGTTTGTGTTGAACTTGAGAAGATCTTGAAGTTTTGAGCGCGCGCCTTGGAAATCTTTCCGCTGGTAGCTGGCTTGGGCATCCAGATAGAGTGTTTGCGGATGTTTCGGCGCAATTTTCCTCAAGGCATCCAACTGGGTGGATGCATCGTCGAATTTCTGTTGCTGGAATAGCGTGGTAATGAGCGCAGCGTGCCCGGCAATAAAGTCAGGCTTGGCCTCGATTGCCTTGCGATATTCAGCTAAGGCGGCTTCGGGCCCCGACTTGACTCCTTGCAGAGAGCCATTCAACAGCAAAGCGTCGTGATTTTTTGGGTTTTTCTCCAAGACCTGGGCGACGAGTGCTTGGGCGCCATCAATGTCTCGATTTGTGACTTTGCTACGAGCCAGAGAAAGTAGGGCAGGAGCGAAGTCTGGTTGTGCCTTTAGGGCATCGGAAAGTGCTGATTGAGCAGCATCTTGGTTGCCTTGGATGAGGTAAGCAACGCTCAGGGTCGTCTTGAGCGCAGCAAGCGATTCCCCGCTAAGCGAATCAGTTTTTCCGAATTCGTCGATTAACTTCTTTGCTTGGCCAGCGCCAAGCATCGCCTTGGCCAGAAGAGGAGTTGTTTGTTCTGGGGAGTATTTCAGATCTTGGGCCTTGCGGAGCTCAACTTCCGCACCCGTTGCATCGCCAGTCTCAAGAAGCGTTTTCCCGAGCAAAAAGCGTGCTTCGCCAAGGCTGGGATTTTGTTGAAGGGCATTTTTTAACTGAATAACCGCAGCCTTATTGTCATTCTTGGCGAGAAACTCTCGGCTTGAGGCGATGAGCGATTCAGGGGAGTCGCCGCAGCCCCCAAGGAATGCAGCGAGCAGTGCCGTAGTGAGAGCTGACATAATGAAGAAACGGTTTTTTTTCATGATTGTCTTCTTTGCTGGATTTGCGTCGGATTATTTCAAGCCAAGGCGGTGCATCAGGTCATAAAGGGTCGGTCGGCTAATACCCAGAATTTCGGAGGCGCGAACCATATTGCCATCTGCTCGGGATACAGCAGTGGCTACAGCACGTCGTTCGGCCTCTTCGCGAACCAGTCGCAAATCAATGAAGTTGGCAGTACCTTCAAGATGGTCAAGGCCAATGTCCTCGCGAGTGATTTGGTGACCATCGGCCATGATCACGGCACGTTTCACAGCATTTTCAAGCTCTCGGACATTGCCTGGCCAATTGTGCGCCTCAATGGCCCGTACGGCATCTTCCGTTAGGGTCATGCCGCCTCGCTTGTGGTCATTGGCAAAGCGGTGGACAAAAGCATGTGCGAGTAAGGCAGCGTCCCCATCTCTGCTGCGAAGTGGTGGAATATCGATAACAATTTCCGCCAATCGGTAGAAGAGGTCCTCCCGAAAACGGCCTTCCTTGATGTGCGATTTGAGATCCTGATGGGTAGCACAGACAATCCGGACATCAACGGGTATTTCATGCCTGCCACCGAGTCGTTCGATGACACGTTCTTGCAAAAAGCGCAGGAGTTTTGCCTGAAGTGCTAGTGGAAGATCGCCGATTTCATCGAGCATCAGAGTGCCACCGTGCGCCGTTTCGATCTTGCCAAGCGTGGTCTTGGCTGCACCGGTGAATGCGCCTTTTTCGTAGCCGAACAATTCGCTTTCGAGCAGGTTTTCAGGTATTGCCGCGCAGTTAATTGCGACAAAGCGCTCATTCTTGCGTGGGGAGGCTTCATGCAGGCCACGTGCGAGAACTTCTTTGCCTGTACCGCTCTCGCCGAGGAGCAAAACTGTTGCGTTGCTGTTGGCAACCTTTTCGATGGTGCGGCAGATACGCTGCATGCCGGCATCGCGGGTCAGCAAACCGCCAAGAGCTGTCGGATGCTGCGCTGCCTGCAGTCTTCGGTTCTCTTGTTGTAATTCATACAGGCGGAACGCACGGTCGATCGTTAAGGTAAGTAGTTCTGGCTCAAACGGTTTGGCGAAGAAGTCGTAGGCACCAAGGCCTATGGCACGCAAGGCGTTAGTCCTGTCGTTTTGACCGGTCAATACGATGACCTTGGTATCTGGTTGTGCGGAAAGTATTTGTTCCAGAAGGAGAAACCCTTCAGAGACCGAGTCTGCATCTGGCGGCAGACCCAGATCCATCGTGACCACTGCTGGGCGGTGGCGGTGAACCAGAGCCAGCGCGCTTTCGCGGTCGCCTGCCGCAAGGGGTTCATACTGATCGAAGGACCAGCGCAATTGTTTTTGCAGTGCCGGATCGTCTTCTACGATCAGTAGCGGGAGCGTCTTGTCAGTACTCACGCAGCCTCCTTGTGGTGCAGGTCGGATTCTTGCCGAATTTCCAGAAGAGGAAGAATAAGGGTCATTCGGGTTCCAATGCCTGGGGTGCTATCAACTGTAATTTCGCCTCCCAATTCCCGGATGTACTGGGCGCTTTCGTACGCACCGATCCCCATTCCGGCATGCTTGGTGGTCTGGAAAGGTTTGAACAGTCGATCGCGAATAAATTCAGGCGTCATTCCTTGGCCAGTGTCGCCAATTTCCAGCGAGGCGCGATCACCTCGGCGCTCAAGATTTATCCATACGCGGCCTTCGATTGGGGTCGCATCAAGTGCATTTTGTGCCAGATGTCCGATCACTCTTTCCAGTCTTTCCTGATGTCCGCGGGTTGTGAGAGAAGTTGTGATGCTGACTTCTATTTGACGCCCCTGTCCACGCTTGTCACGTTGAATTCTCTCAATGACATCTGAAAGACTAACACCGACAGCCGCTCCAGGAGGCGTGGCTCCTTCACGAAGTTGCATCATAAGTTGGCGCATGCGCTCCACTGAGTTTTCGACAGTCATCAACATGTCTTGCTGGAATTCGGGGTTGTCTCGATGACGCTCAGCATTTTTCAACATCAGAGAGAGTTGAGTAACAATATTCTTTAGGTCGTGCACCACGAATGCAGACATCTTGTTGAATGCGTCGAATTTTCGCACTTCGAGCAAAGCCTCTGTTGCCTGCATCTTGGCCAAAAAACTAGCTGCTTGGCAGCCGGCTGTGCGTAACAGATCGTTGACTTCCCAGTTGACATTTAAAGGTGTGCGAGAGCTTGCGAGAATCACAAAGCCCTGCATTTCATTGCCAGCCATCAAAGGAACAATTAGCCAGGCATTTGGGAGTTCGGAAAGCCAGTCAGGGATTTCCAGATTGTTGTAGCGGGCAGGATAGCAGCGATACTCCTCAAGATTGATGACCCAGCCACTGGCAAGCAAAAAACGACAGAGAGGTGAGTCATATTGCGCTGCCGATACGCATTCCGGAAGATTCCAGCGCGCACTTTGCCGATACGTTGCTTGGTTAACATCCCTTAGCCATAAAGTTCCGGCTGGGCTTTCTACCATGTTCGCAAGTCCGCGTATGACCTGTTGGCCCATGGTTTGAGGTGAGTCCTGGAGAGTCAGCGTCTGGGTAAAACGTAACCACTCCTCACGATAGTCGTAGCGGTAACGGAAAAAATGTTTTCCAACCAAAACTTTCATCTTGGCGCGCATGGATCCAGATACCAGCAAAATACCTAGAAGTAGCGTGGCAGCGACGATCACGGCTAGTTGGAAGGCGCGGCCCCATTCCCCACCAAAGTAGCGAACGTAATAGCCAACGCTCGCCATGAATAACAGATAAATCCCGGCGAACAGAAGTGTGGCAGAGTGAAAGGCCGCTTTCTGTGACAGATGAATTTTCGATGTCCAGTCCTTGCTTCGTTCTGTCGCAAGAATCAGCAGAGGAATCGACATGACCTGGACGAATCCGCGAACGGTCAGGGCATCAGTGTCGAACCGGTTGAACATCATGGCGTCAGAAAATAGATAGACGTCAAATGCGAACAGGAAGAGTAAGCCAAGGCAGAGTGGCTTTAGGTTCCAGCGTGAATCCTCCGCCACCGTTCGAAATAGTTGCTCAATGAGTATCAATCCCAGAACCGCCTCAGCGAGCCCGTGAAAGATCGTATTACGCAGCCACTCCTGAGGAGAAAGTACGCCTATTGCAAGCGCAAATTGAAGGACCACTCCACCCATAACCACCAACCAACAGGCTTTGGGCAACCAAGTGACAACTTGTGGCTTTTCTGATGATGTGTCGGTTGGCGGCAATAGCAAGGATAAGAGAAAAGCGTACCAGGCACCGTATCTAATGACATCAAGCACAGACGCAGTAACCAGTGTGATTGGTCTGGTATCAAGTGTGAAGGCCAGGCTGGCGAAGGCCCAGAGTGCCGAGATAAACCCCGTAGCAAGCATTCTCTGGGGGCGCTTTTCCTGACGCCAATCATTGCCAAAAGAGAATAGATAGGCGGAAAAAAACAGGTAGCCGAAGGCGGCGAGTCCGAAACCCCAAGAGATCAGCGATGTGTTTGTTGTATCCATGAAATGGGGTTCTTGGTCACGAGTGATCGTGACGATGGTGACTAGTGAGCACCTTTGCCTGTCAGTACGACTCCCACTGTTTCAAAAAGAACCACAATATCCAGAAAAAGAGAGTGATTTTTTACATAGTAGAGATCGTACTGCAATTTTTCAGCTGAATCTTCGACCGTGGCGCCATAGTGATACCGTACTTGTGCCCAGCCGGTTACGCCAGGCTTCACGCTGTGACGTACCGCATAGAATGGAATTTCCTTGGTCAGTTGATCCACAAAGAACGGACGTTCAGGGCGTGGGCCGACTAGGCTCATGTCGCCTTTCAGAACGCTAAACAATTGTGGCAGTTCATCGATGCGAAGTTTGCGGATAATTTGGCCGATACGGGTGACGCGGTTGTCTTGCGCCTGCGCCCAGATCGGTTTTCCATCTTTTTCGGCATCGCGTCGCATGCTGCGAAACTTGATGACGTTGAACAGGCGACCATTGAGACCAACCCGTTCTTGCTGATAGAGCAGAGGAAAACCATCTTCCACGACGATCAACAATGCCGCCAGGAGCATGATGGGCAGGGCGGCAATGATCAGAGTAGCGGCGCAGACAATATCAAATACACGCTTTACGGCTGTCCTCAACGCGCCCTGGCGGAAACCATCACCAAAGATGAGCCATCCTGCGTACAGTGAATCAAGCCGAATCTGACCAAGCGTTTGTTCGAAGTGGCTTGCCAAATCGAGAACGCGAATACCCTGCAGTTTGCAGTCAAGCAGTTCACGTAGCGGCATTGCTCCACCTCTCCGTTCACTTAGTGCGACAACGATTTCATCCGCATTTATATTGCGAGCGGTGTCGGTTAACGACTGGTCACGGCTGAGTATTAGATTTGCTGGAACTTGAGATTGATCTTCATTGGCACCAGGGAAGAATCCAATAATCTGTGCAGACGGGTCTGAACGCTCCAAGGCAAGTTTGACGGCCAATGCTTGGTAGCCAGTCCCGAAAACCAGAATACGGCGCCGCAACATCTTTGCAGCGGGGGCATGAGCTGCCCCCACCCGAGTAACGAGCATGCCAAATACGGCCGACATGGCCGAAAGATGAATCAATTCACGATTGACTGCTGCCAATGGCAACAATGCGTAGAGCAGGTACGCTACAGGTATCGCGAGATAAAGGGATAAAACGACTCGAGCACGGGTTTCGGTCGAGGCCCGAATGGACAAGCGCTGATATAGCCCCAGCACGGTATTGATACAAAGCATCACTATGGCAAACAGTGCGGCATAGATGATGATGTGTAGAGGATTGATTGGTAGGTCACTGTGTACCCACATCAGCGTGATGGCGAGGCTGACAATTAGAAACGACAGGTCGAACAGCATCCCTGCAGCACTCCGCCAAGAAAACCAGTGATTGAATAATCTGATCATGATGCTGATGCTCCATCCTAGCTTTGCTGCTTGAAAGTTAAGCTGGGTAATGGTGGCACTATCCCCAATTGCTTGTATCCCCACGCCGAACCACGATTTTAGGAGTCAAAAACGAGGTGTGCTTGGTTCCGTACACAGTCTTAAGTCTATTTATTCGGGCATATCCTGCCTGTGCACTATTTCACAGAGACTACGAATGGATGCTAAGAGTTTCGTTAGACAAGGGCGGTATTGTAATGAAATGCCATTCAAATTTCCTTACTACGAATGGCATAGCCAGTGTAGCCCCGATGCCCGGACACCGGTGAGAGAATGATGTTGAAAATACTTCCCTTTGTATTCGGAGATAACTGACTCTCGAATCTAAACGAGAACTTCAGTAACCTCAGGGTGCCCAAGAAAACTCTGTGGGCTGGCGCTGGCGCCGTAAGCGCCCGATTGGAATACCACCACCAAGTCACCTGGCATCGCAACAGAGAGTGCCATTCGGTCAGCGAGTATATCCAGTGGAGTGCACAGGGGGCCAACGACAGTGGCGATTTCGATATCCTCAGCATTCATTCTGTTGCCGATTGAAACTGGGTAATTCTTGCGTATCACCTGCCCAAAATTACCAGATGCCGACAGGTGATGGTTCAGTCCGCCATCTGTCACCAGATAGGTTTGTCCACGCGAGATTTTTCGATCAATGATTCTGGAAACATAGATTCCTGCCTCGCCGACAAGATAGCGTCCCAATTCAATAACCAACGAGGCGAGAGGGAAATCCTGAGCTGCTCGGGAGGCAAGCTGCGCCAAGTTGTCGCCGATTGATGAAAGATCGAGGGGGCGTTCACCAGGAAAATAGGGGATTCCGAATCCTCCTCCCAGGTTCAGGAAACGTACTGGTGACGGTGCATGACGGGATAGTGCAAGCGCAAGTTCGTAAGATTTTTGCTGTGCTTCACAAATGGATTCAGGCTTGAGGTTTTGCGAACCGGCAAATAAATGGAATCCCTCGAAACTCAGTTTTAATTCACCAATACGGGCCAGCAGGAGCGGTACCTGTTCGGCATCGACACCAAACTGTTTTGGTCCGCCGCCCATCTTCATGCCCGAACCCTTTAGCTCGAAATCGGGATTCACCCGGACTGCTACACGCGCTGGCAGGCCGAGCTCAGTCGATATACGGGCGAGTACATCGAGTTCACGAAATGACTCGACGTTGATCAGCACGCCCGCAGCGACTGCCTGCCGAAGTTCTGCATCCCGTTTGCCGGGGCCGGCAAAACTGATTTCTTGCGGGACTCCGCCAGCATCCAGCGCTACCTTCATTTCGCCGCCGGAAGCCACGTCAATGCCATCCACCAGGGATGCCATGAAAGCGACCAGCGCAGGCATCGGATTGGCTTTCATGGCGTAGTGCAATTTGACTCCGGCTGGTAAGACAGCCTTCAGTTCCCGAACCCGAGTACGCAACAATTCGCGGTCGTAGGCATAGAAGGGTGTTTGGCCAACTCGCTCAGCGAGGCGAGAGAGCGGTAGCCCTCCGACCTGTAACTCGCCATCGACAGTGGCAAATTGGGTCATTGGCGAGTGAGTTGGGGGCACTTTAGCTTCCATGAGCTTCGATCCATGCTGTCGAAAGGGTTTTTCGGTCAATCTTGCCATTCGGATTGCGTGGTAGCGGGCCATCCTGGATTTCTATGCCGCTTGGTACCATGTACGCAGGCATACGAGCACGGCATTCGGCAAGGAGCGCGGCAGTGTCGAGCGTGCCATTGGGGGGGGCGGTGGCAATAACCTGAATGGCTTGGCCGAGTCGGTCATTGTCTACGCCAAAGGCAACGCATTCTCCAACCATCTTGGTTGCGTAGAGAATTTCCTCTACCTCGGTTGGGCTGACCCGGTAACCGGAGGTTTTCATCATCTCGTCACGGCGGCCGATAAAATACAGGAATCCTTCTTCGTCCATGCGCACGGTGTCGCCAGAAAATACGGCGATTTCAGGCAACACAAGGCCCGCTTCGCGGCCCGGTGCGTGGACCGGCAGTGGTTTATAGCGCTCCGCAGTTTTTTCGGGATCGTTCCAATATCCCATGCCGACCAGCGCTCCACGATGTACCAATTCACCAGGTTCGTTTGGTGCACATGGTGTGCCATCTTCGCGCAAAACCAGAATTTCGGCATTGGGGATTGCTTTGCCGATCGAGTCCGGCCGCTTGTCTACTTCACTAGGTGGCAGGAAGGTTGAACGGAAGGCCTCTGTCAGGCCATACATCAGAAACGGTTTGGTTTTGGGCAAGTGCTGCCGCAGTGAATCCAGCGTTTCACGCGGCATTCGACCACCGGTATTAGCGAAATACCGCAGGTGATCGGTGATCGATTCAGGCCACTGGAGTTGTGTCAGCTGGATATACAGCGGCGGAACCGCCGTCAGCCCGGTTACCTTTTCGCGTTCGATGGTCTTGAGTACATCTCGCGGCAAAAGGTAATTGAGAAGCACAACCCGAGCGCCAACATGAAAAGCCGTGGTTAGCTGGCTGAAGCCGGCATCGAACGAGAGGGGGAGGGCGGCCAGTAGTGTGTCGTCGGCCCGGTTTTCCAGATAGCTGGCGACACTTTTTGCACCAGCCACCATGTTGCGGTGCGAAAGCACAACTCCTTTGGGTTTGCCGGTGCTGCCGGATGTGTACAAAATACCCAACACGTCGGTATCTATTACACGATGCCCTCTTGCCGGAGGATTTGCGAGCAGGGTACTCCAGCGAATCGTGTTCAGACCATTGATTACTGGAAGTGGCTCAGCAGAATCAAGTACCACGACATGGCGAAGATCATGGCAAGCGGCAAGAGTATCTTGCAACTGAGCGAAGCGTTCCTGCGATGTGACCAAAATGCGGACATTGCAATCGCGCAAGATGTAGCCCACTTGCTCTGGTTTGAGTAAGGGATTCAGCGGCACAAAAACGCCACCTGCAGCGGGGGCGCCAAAGCTGGAAATAACGGTCTCGAAGCGTTTTTCGAGATAAATGCCGACTCGCTCGCCGCGCTGAAGACCTAAATTTATGAGGCCGCCGGCAAAGTGATTGATTGCGCTCTGCAGGTCACCGTAATTCAAGGTGGACTTGCCGTAGGTCAGCGCAGGTGCCGTAGCATCGCGCTGCGCTGCACAGAAAATCAGTTCGTGAAGAAGTGTGGAATCTCTCATGGGGACTGAGTCTTGCATGTGGGTTGAGTATGACGATATGTAGTATCTCACAGTCGAAATCATATTCTTTCCCTATAATTGCAAGCTTGATTCCTTGGAAAAGATGGAGCGAAGCTTGAATACAGAAAAGGAAGTGTTATCTCTGCTGGATGAAATCCTGGGCTTGAAGGGGCGCTCGGCAGAATTTACCAGTGATACCCCTCTTCTCGGGGCGATCCCAGAGCTAGATTCAATGGCTGTTGTTGCTCTCATTACTGCTCTTGAAGAACGTTTTGGTTTTGCTATAGAGGACGACGAAATTGAGGGAAGTTCCTTTGCTACGCTGGGATCTTTGGTCGAATTCGTTGAGTCTAAGCTGGCTGGCTGAAATTGCAGTTCAAGATTGGGATTCCTATGTTCGGAACGTACTTTAGTTCGGTGAATGCGGTTTTCCGAAAATGGAACTCGGTGACTTGATTGCTTGAAGGCCGTTTTCGAATGCTTCGGGTTTTCAAGTCGGCCATTGATAGCCTCGGCTTCATCAATGGGGTGCTCTACCTGATTGGTCGGGCAATGCAAGCCTTGAGTGGCGGCCGTTGCCGCCTGATACGTTATTACTTGGTTGCGCAGCCAATCCACACTCCATTCGTGCCGGCCTGCCGGGCTTCCTCACTTGAGGCAGTTCATCAGGTGGTCAAAGGAGATTCTCTGGTCGGCATGTTTCCTCGCCCTGATGTTGTCCTCGAGTCTCGCTTCGAGAGGGGGCATGTTTGTCTAGCAGCCGAGAGCAAAGGTGTGTTTGCAGGTTTTCTCTGGTATGCCCAAGGGCATTACGACGAGGATGAGGTGCATTGTCGATTTGTTCTTGATGACCCGAAAACGGGTGTTTGGGACTATGACGTGCACGTGGAGCCTCGTTATCGGATGGGTAGAACTTTTGCTCGGCTATGGGATGCCGCCAATGAGCGCCTGGCTGCTGCCGGTGTTCTCTGGAGCTTCTCACGTATTTCAGCGTTTAACCGGCAATCTCTGCTCTCTCATCAGCGCTTGGGTATCCGTAAGCTTGAATCGATGACTTTCTTCTGCTTCGGGCCTCTGCAAATAGCCCTATTTTCCTGTAAGCCGTATATCAACCTTAGTTGGAATGGCGTAGGTTCTCCGAAAGTTCTGGTTGGGCTTTGGCAGGCCGACTGTGAATTAGGGAAAGAAGGCCGTTCCAAGCGATGATGTCGGTTCGGTATCTTATTTGATGCTTAGAACATGATTTATGCTGAAGCAAAAATTGGATCTCAAATGGAAAACTCTGTCCCTCATGAATGAAACTCTTTGCTTCAATCGGGCGGTAGCGGAGCTTAATCAGGTATTCCGTATGTTGGACTATTTCCGCCTTCGGGCTCGTTTCTCCGATTGGTTAGAGGGGTAATGGCCTTGCAGCCATTCTTTCTCAAGGCTGAAAAAGGGCAGCGTTTTTGTATTTATCACCCTGCCGAGGCTAGTGGAGCGCGAGGGGCTGTCATTTATCTGCATCCATTTGCCGAGGAGCTAAACAAATCCAGGCGCATGGCTGCATGCCAAGCGCGGGAAATGGCCAAACTTGGATTTGATGTACTTCAAATTGATTTGTTAGGGTGTGGAGATAGCAGCGGAGACTATGCCGATGCCACCTGGAACGCTTGGCAGGACGATGTTCTTCTTGCTTATCGCTGGTTGCGTGCTCGAAGTGAAGCGCCGCTAACACTGTGGGGGTTACGCTCAGGATGTTTACTTGCAGCAAACGCTGCAGTTAATTTGCCGGAAAAAGCCAATTTTGTCTTCTGGCAGCCCGTTGTTTCGGGCAAGCAGTATTGGCAACAATTCATGCGTTTGAAATTGGTCTCTGAGATAACTTCAGGGCAATCCAAAAGCGCTTCGGAGGAAATCCGAAAGCAATTGATCGCGGGGACGCCTGTCGAGATTGCGGGTTATACGGTTGCTCCTGCCTTAGTTAATGACTTCGAGCAATCTCAACTTAACCCTGCTCGGTATTGCAATGGTCGAGTCGCGTGGCTTGAGCTTTCGATGCGAGAAGGCGCAACGCTCTCTCCGGTATTTGTCAGACTTGCTGAACAATGGCAACAGTCCGGCTATGAAGTGGATCTTCGCCTGGTTCGTGGCCCTGCTTTTTGGCAAACATCAGAAATCGAGGAAGCTCCGGAATTGATTTCATCAACCATCGCGCTAATGGAGTCATGGGGATGAGTTGCACTGAACGTACCTTCACTTTTTCGTGTAGTGGTGAAGCGCTACTTGCAATTCTTGCCGAGCCGGAAGCATCCGGACAAACGGGGGTTCTGATCGTTGTGGGGGGGCCCCAATATCGCGTTGGGAGTCACCGCCAGTTTGTTCTTCTGTCACGCGCGCTTGCAGACGCTGGATTTCCTGTGTTGCGCTTTGATTCTCGCGGTATGGGCGATAGTACCGGAGTATTTGGCGGTTTCGAGCAGATAGATGAAGACATTGCTGCTGCCATTGACGTTTTTTTTGAAAACTGTCCACAGGTAGAGCGCATTGTTGTCTGGGGCTTATGCGATGCAGCCTCGGCAAGCCTGCTCTACTGGGATGCCACGCTTGATGAGCGTGTTTGCGGCTTGGTGCTGCTCAATCCATGGGTTCGCTCTGAGGCTACGCTGGCGAAAACTCATATCAAGCATTACTACGGACAACGTTTATTACAGGCCGATTTCTGGCGAAAGATGTTGACTGGAAAGCTTGGTTTTTCCAGTTCGCTCAAGGGTTTTATCTCAAGCGTCCTGAATGCCAGACAGCAAGGGAAAAAAGTAGTTGATGGCAAAAAACTTCCTTTTCAGGAAAAAATGGCGAGAGGCCTTGAGCGATTTTCGGGCCCCGCACTTTTCGTCCTAAGTGGCAATGATTTCACAGCAAAGGAGTTTCTCGGCGCCTTGAAAACTGAGCCCCTTTGGAATGCAATACAACAGCGTAGCCATGTTGAGATGGTTCATGTTGATGATGCTGACCACACGTTTTCCTCTGCGGTCTGGCGAAATGCGGTTGCTACTAGTGTTACCGATTGGCTCCGGCGTAGATTCAATTAGAGTATCTGAAGCACCGCGACGGCCACCTCCTAACCCAAGACGACGAAGCCCATGAAATCTCCTGTCGATCAAGTAGATGGCCGGTTAGCCTTCCCCTTCATGATCTGGGTGGGTTATCTTTTTTTTCTCGCCTACGGAAGTCTGGTTCCTTTTGAGTACCAGTACGTTTCATGGCCGGATGCCTGGGAGCAATTCAAGCATATACCGATGTACCGCTTGGGGGTCGATACGCGTGCCGACTGGATTGCCAATGTCATTCTTGCTATTCCAACGGGTTTCCTGACAACTCACTTATTGTTGGATAGATTCTCCAAGGCGAATAAGGCCTCTCTATTTTTTATTTCAGGGTTTTTCTCTCTCTCTTTTGTTCTCTGTATCGAGTTTGCCCAGCTTTTTTTCCCACCACGGACTTGTTCGCTTAACGACATAGTCTCTCAGTCAGTGGGCGCTTTGATTGGTTTGGTCTTGGCCGCCAAATACTCATATTGGTTTAAAGGGGTTTATTCTATTGATGGCGATTCCAGGCGATTGGCTTTTCGACTGCTCGAGGCCTATCTTGTTGGCTATGCTGCCTTCAGTCTTTTTCCATACGACTTCCTGTTTTCTGGAGCGGAGCTCGAGCAAAAACTTTCGGGGGGCAATTGGGGATGGCTAATGGCAAGAGGTGGTTCGCAATTAGGGACTCTCAGCGGTATTAAGCTGTTGTTAGAAATTATCCTGACATTGCCATTTGGTCTGTTTCTTGGATATCGCTCAGAAAGTCAGTCCGGAAGTTATAGGCAGGCGCTATTTCTTGGCATCCTGTTGGGGGCTTCCATCGAGATTCTGCAGTTCTTCATGGCATCGGGAATCAGCGAAGGGCTTTCGATATTGACGCGCGTAACCGGCGTTTGTGGCGGTTTGGCGCTATGGAAACACCATGCAACTTGCTCACCAAAAAGGTTTCAGGCGCTGATACGCCAATTTCTGTACCCGCTTGGTGCTATTTACATGTTGGTCCTGTTGCAGGCGAATGGCTGGTTTTCTGGTCACTTGGATGGACTTGGTTTTGCTGGTGCGCAGCTGACTGAACTGCATTTCACGCCCTTTTACTACCATTACTTCACTTCAGAGGCCAAAGCTTTGGTCAGTGTTGTAATGGTTGTGATGATGTATGCCCCAATCGGATTAGTAGTTTGGCTAATGCGGGGCTCACCAAGGCAGGCACTTTTCTCTGCCGTCTTGCTTGCTTCTGGCATAGAGGTCGGCAAGCTTTTTTTGCAAGGCATGCATCCCGATCCAACGAATGTGTTGCTAGGCGGATTGTCTGGATGGGGCGCATTTTGTTCAACCAGGGCTCTTTCAGCGATGAGTGCGCTGTTCTCCGTCAAGGAAGTAGGAGAAAGACATATGCAGAAGTCGACCAAAATGCCTCCGCACTCTTCGCAATTTGGTGTAACTACGCCATTTGCTGGAAGATCCAATCGCCAGGGAAAACTTCGCTTCGCGCATGTCGCATTGCTGCCCCTGCTGCTATTTTCAGCATATTGGGCCATTACCTTTCCGACTCAACCGATATTGCTCAGTCTCTTTCTCTCCGTATGCGCAGTCGCCATATGGCTTAGGCCGGTACTGATCGCCGTCATTATTCCGTTCGCGTTGCCGTCGCTCGATCTGGCCCAGTGGAGCGGGCGCTTCTATTTTGATGAATTTGACTTGCTGTTGCTGGTGGCTCTCAGTATCGGGTTTGCTTGCATTCCTTCTAAACGCAACAAGCGGAGTGCAAACACCTTCTTCGTTCTTGCTTGTGGACTTGTGGCGCTTAGCTTATTCATTAGCGCCATTCGGGGGATGCTTCCGTTCCAATTTCCAGATTCCAACTCATTTAGCAATTATTACAGTGCCTATAATTCACTTCGCATTGCTAAAGGTGCGATTTGGGCTTTTCTGAGCTTTGGATTGCTGCGTCGCATGCTTGCTTCAGAAATGGATATTGAGCGTCCGTTGACGACTGGTGCAATCGCTGGTCTTGCTTTTACAGTTGGGGTCATTCTCTGGGAGCGACTGACGTTTAGTGGGTTATTCAATTTTTCCAGTGATTACCGTGTTACCGGTCCATTCTCTTCCATGCATACGGGCGGGGCTTACATTGAGTGTTTTCTTGCAGTTTCAACGCCATTCCTGTTACTGCTGGTACTGCAAACGAAAAGTTGGCTGGTCAGGCTGCTGGGCGGGGGGCTGTTGCTCGCAGCGACCTATGCCCTGATGGTTACGTTTTCACGTAATGGTTATATGGCATTTGGTGTGGCATCGGCGATCACCATGTTTTTTGCGTTGTTTAAATCTGCTCGCTGGAAACAACGCGGACTGATCTTGGTAGCTCTGACAGGTGCCATGTTTGCGGTGGCCATGCCAGTCTTTACCGGGCAGTTTGCGCAGGAGCGGATCGCTACGCTGGGGAACGACTACTATGTCCGTCAAGCTCATTGGGAGGATGCGCTTGACATTCGCAGCCCGGATTTGCTGACGACGCTATTTGGTATGGGGCTCGGTCGCTATCCGGAAAGCCATTATCTCTTAAGCAGGGAAGAGAATCACGCTGGTACTTATCAGCTGGTTTCAGAAGAGGGCAACAGCTTTCTGCGACTGGTCTCCGGAAGTTCAATCTATTTGGGGCAACGCGTCTCTGTTGAACCTCTGCAAAAATACATTCTAAAACTTGATGCGCGTGCCAATAGACCAGATGCCACAATCACGATTCCAATTTGTGAAAAATGGCTGATTTCCTCCTTTGAATGCATCTGGAGCACGATTGAGATCGGCAAAGAGATAGGGATTTGGCATCATTTCGAAAGGGTTATTACTTCCGATCACTTCAATGCCAGTCATTGGTATTCCCAGCGACCAATAAAGTTCGCTCTCTACAACGGCAACCTCAAGACAATTGTTGATGTGGACAATGTAAGACTTGAAACGCTCCAAGGCGACAATCTGCTACGAAATGGTGACTTCTCGAAAGAACTGGATCACTGGCTCTTTACCGCCGACAGCCATTTGGAATGGCATGTCAAAAGTCTTCCCATTTCGGTCATCTTCGATCAGGGTTGGTTTGGCTTGGTCGCTATCGGCTTGTTTTCCTTGCTCGCCATAAAAGGTGCAATGGGTCGAGCGTGGCAAGGAGATCTTGGGGCTGCCGCCTTGCTGGCATCCTTTAGTGGATTTCTGGTGGTTGGGCTGTTTGACACACTTATCGATGCTCCGCGCTTCCTGTTTTTGTTTTTGATGCTTGGAGGATTCTGTGGTTATGACGTTGACAAGAAAAAGATAGTCCAAAGGGCGTAAATCGAGGTTGGCTCAAATACACTGTGGGTCTTCGCGGTGAGGTCGGCTGTTGCGTAATCACAAACGTAGAATCCGGGGGGCTCGTCCACGTTGTTCTTCGGCTCTCAAACTTAATTGCTTAAATTCATGTTAAAAAATCCAGATATTCTTGTGGTTGGAAAACACAGCTTCAATGACGCGGCTTTGTCTCAAATTGCCAAGTCCAAAGGTGACGAAGCTGCTTGGCAACAAGCCTTCCAGCGCTTCGGCGTCAAGGCGGCGGAGCACGTATCTGGAGATTTTGCAGTAGCGCTTAATGAGCCGAATGGCCAGGTCTTTCTGGCAATTGATCGCTTTGCCATACGCAGTCTTTGTTATCGCCAGATTGGAAATCGACTGCTCTTTGCCGAGCGCGCCGATGAATTGGCGGATGCGAGTACGGAAATTGATCCTCAAGCGATCTTTGACTATTTCTACTTTCACGCAATCCCATCCCCGAGGACGATCTTCAAAGGAGTCTATCGGGTACCCCCCGGCCACTATGTTTTGTTTGAAAATGCTCAATTAACTGTTGCGCCCTATTGGATACCCACTTTCGAGGAGACCAGGAATCAGCCCTTCGAGAAACTTCGTGATGAGTTCCGGGACATTCTGCAGCAAGCAACAACTCGCCAATTGGATGGCGGTAAAGCCGCGTGTTTCCTGAGCGGCGGAACCGATAGCTCTACCGTGGCAGGGATGATTGGCCTCGCTCACGGTGCGCCGGCAGCGACATACTCCATCGGATTTGAGGCCGAGGGCTATGACGAAATGGCATTCGCCCGCATTGCCGCCCGCAGTTTCAATACTGAACATCATGAGTATTACGTTACTCCAGACGATCTCGTGAGTAGCATTCCGATGGTTGCATCCAGCTACGATCAGCCCTTCGGTAATTCTTCAGCTCTCCCTGCCTATTACTGCGCGAAGATGGCAAAGGAGGGCGGTGTCTCCAAGATACTGGCCGGTGATGGTGGCGATGAACTCTTCGGCGGAAATTCGCGTTATGCCAAACAAAGAATTTTCAATAGCTACCGGCATCTCCCGAGCTTCTTGCAAAAAGGACTTCTTGAGCCGTTATTCAGCCTGCCTGGTATGGATCAAATCCCCTTGCTTAAAAAAGGCAGTAGCTATATTGAGCAGGCTAGCATTCCGATGCCAGACCGCCTTCAGCTATACAACCTGATTACACGCCTCGGTGTTGATCAGGTGCTGACCCCCGGATTTTTGCAAGCTATTAACCTAAATGCGCCACTGGGCCTTCAACGAGAGGTTTGGTCCTCTGCAGTTACTGACAGTCTGACCAACCGGGAACTGGCATTCGATTGGCGTTTTACGCTGGCGGAAAGTGATTTGCCTAAGGTTTGCGGAACGACTCGCCTGGCTGGTATCAATGTCGGGTTTCCGATGCTTGATGACGAACTGCTAGCGTTTTCATTACGCTTGCCAGTCGAGTACAAACTGAAGGGGCTGAAGCTGCGTTGGTTCTTCAAGGAGGCACTGCGCGGATTTTTGCCCGATGAAATCATTGTCAAGAAAAAGCAGGGGTTTGGCCTTCCCTTTGGAGTTTGGCTGAATCGTCACGATACATTAAGAAAGCTAGCCAGAAACTCGGTCATGGGATTGGTTGATCGTGGGGTGCTTCGTGGCGAATTTGTCGATCAGCTCTTCAATAAACATCTGCAAGAACATCCTGGCTACTATGGCGAGATGATCTGGATATCAATGATGCTTGAGCAATGGCTATTGCATCATCGAGCGAATTATTCGATATGACTTTTGTGGGTTATTTGCGGAAATGATGTCGGAAAAATTTACACTTGACTGATGTTGTTCGTCGGTGTGCCAAGCTCCTCCAAGTAGAGTGTCAGTAAATTCAATTGCTTGCAGAATGCATTTTTTCTGTGGATTGATTTTTGCTTTAAGAATCAAATACATTTTGATTCCGAAAGACTTGGAGGGCATGATGAAATTTTCTCGTTTAGCTGGCCACAAGAAATCCATGGAAAATTCATCCAGGATAGGAAAGAGGGCGAGAAAGGCCGCGTCCCTTTCTCTGGTCATGATTTGCTTGAACTGTACTTCAGCTAATGCAGCGGTCGATCTGAGCTACCTTCAAGGGTTACTGGCTTCAACTCCAGAAGGTGGCTGGGTTCAGGTTAATACCAACAAGTTTTCCGATGCATGGGCCTCGACTCAAGCCGGAGGCGTTCCAAACTCAGATCCAGCAGCCATAGTCCATGCTTGGAGTTCTGTTGCGTGGGATTCTACCCGTGGTGACCTGCTGTTATTTGGTGGGGGGCACGCAAACTACGCCGGTAATGAAATGTACGTTTGGCAGGGTTCCGATGGTGCTTGGACGCGTGGTTCCCTGCCTAGCCGAATGGAAAGATACGGTTCGACTGCCACATATTTTACTGTCGACAATGCTGCTCCACAATCAGCGCACACCTATGACAATAATATATATGTGCCAATAAACGACATGTTTGTCACGTTTGGTGGAGCGGCGTTTAATTCCGGTGGTGGCTTTGTCGTTAAAGGTCCTGATGGCACTCCTCAGCCTGCAGGTCCTTGGATGTGGGATCCGCAAAAAGCGGATCCGAATAAGGTTGGAGGGACGGATGGTTCTGGATACCTCCCCTCAACGTTAGGCGGTACGATGTGGAGCAACCAATACGGCAAGTGGGTCGGAGACCCCGGCTCATCGTATTTGGAGGGTTCTACTGCCTATCGCCAAGAGAATGGTCATGATGTTATTTACGTAACTGGCGCAGGTGGTGGTGGTTGGCCTTCATTGTTCAGGTATGAGTTGGGCAACGTTCGGGCCGGTGAACTTGGAAGTTTTGAGAAGGTTGCTGTTGCATGGAATGCTCCAAGCTTCCAAGGAACATCCACAATTGCAAATAACCTCTTTATAAGAACGTCGAGCGTACCAGGATTTCAAATGGGTTTTGGCGTATGGGATCTTTCCAAGTCCAATGCGAGCAATCCAGATAGCAATCGTGATATCCCCATCTATTTGGTCAATGAAGACGGGACCCCTTTCATGATGAACGTTGATTACGGTATCGATTTTGATAGCGTCAACGGAAAGATTCTGATGTGGGATGGGCGTGATAAAGGGACCATCTGGGAAACCGAGGCGGTGTACGACAGTTTGGGCAATCTGGTTACGACGTGGGTTGTGAAGAAGCGCGCGAGTTCCACTGTGCAGCAACCTAACGGGAATTTTCAAACAGGGGTGCTCGGAAAGTGGGATTTCGTTGAGCAATTAGGCGCATTTATAGCGCTGGATGAGTTTACTTCGGCTACGCAAGATGCCGGGGTCTGGCTATATAAGCCATTTTCCGATGTCCAAGAACCTCCTACAGGAGACTTGCCTGAGCCGGCAACACTAGCATTGAATATGCTTGCACTGCTGATACTGTTTTGGCGGTTTAGATTGAAGTTAGGCTAAAGACGGGGTGAGGGGCCTTAATGTTCCATAGGTTCTTGAATTTCGTTTTCTCTTTCTGATTTAATTGACTCAGAAATATGTTGCTCTGGGAGCTGAGGGGGCTTGATTTGAGCTTCCTCTTTCCATTTTCCAGCTTTCTGTAGTTTATTTTTTAGGCCAGGAAGAGGAAACCCAAGTGAATAGGCTTGTTTAGCATATTCAAATGATTTGTCGAACTGCTTGAGTTCAAAATAGGCCAAACCTAGGTTATACAAAACGTTTGGATCGTCGCCTGCGAGGGCAAGAGCGGATTCGAGTTTAGGAATGCCCTCTTTTGACTTTCCTGACCGAATAAGGTGTAGGCCATATAGCAGCTGTACTGTTGCATCATCAGGTCTAAATCTTTCAGCACGATCAAACCAGCAACTAACTGTATAAATCATTTCTGGCGGGGGGTCTTGCTTGGTTTTTTCCGAGAATCTTACTGTTGCCATCAAGGCCCGTGGGTGGTTCGGAAAAGCTCTCAACGTGTATGCGAGGTCGCCTCCTGGCGTGGATGCAGTGCTTCCCCCTTTTAGCGTTTCAACCTTTGGTGTGAAGTGAAATTTTTCGACGATTTCTCTTTTTGCGATCTCTGTTGATCGATAGTCAAATGGACCGTAGCCACCATACTCTACGTTGCCACAGCCTTGGTAAGTACTTTGACTAATTGCAGCGAAAGGTAGGCAGAGTAGGGTGGATAAAACGAATTTGTAAGGTTTAGTGGCCATCTTGGTAGTTTTTTCAAGAAAGTGTTAAGCGCTCGAAAAGAGGTGTTTGAATATAAATAAACTGAATTGTGGCAGGTTGAGGACGCCTACAATCAAGCTGAATAATTTGCCGATATATCCTTTTTTACGCTAGCTTAAGTGCATTTCAAGTTTTGTAGACTCGTTACTAACCAGTGTTAGCGTGCATCTTGGCGAGCACCAAGCCCCTTGAGGCATGCATTGACCATGCTGCTCAGGCATATTACTGCGACATTCCGGTATAACAATGCTTTTCAATACATTCGGGTTCATATTTGCTTTTCTGCCGGTGGTTTTTGCTGGATTTTTTGTCCTCGCAAAATGCTCACACCGGTGGGCTGCCGCATGGATGGCATTGGCTTCTCTCTTTTTCTACGGAAGTTGGGACTATCGATATCTTCCCTTGCTTCTGCTCTCCATTGCGTTCAATTTTTATGCCGGCAAACGTATTGCCAATTCTTCCCAGGCGCTCCGGAAGCACCTTCTGGCCTTCTCTGTTGGTGCAAACCTCATCCTGCTTGGGTATTTTAAGTACGCTGACTTTTTTGTCGCGAGCATTAGAAGCATAACCGGCATACCGCATGAGCCATTGGAAGTTATCCTGCCCATTGGGATATCTTTTTTTACATTCACACAAATTGCTTTTCTTGTGGATACCTATCAGGGCAAGGTGAATGAATACAAATTTGTTCACTATCTACTTTTCGTTACCTATTTTCCTCATCTCGTTGCAGGGCCTGTTCTGCACCACAAAGAGATGATGCCGCAATTTGCGGATAAATCGACCTATCGCCTGTCATACGAGAACATCGCTGCAGGCTTGTCGATCTTCATTCTCGGACTGGCAAAGAAGGTCCTGATTGCCGATAACCTGGCGCCGATGGCCAACCCGGTATTTGAAGCAGGAGCCAACCCAGCGTTTCTGGAAGCATGGGTTGGTTCCATCGCATACGCACTGCAGTTGTATTTTGATTTTTCCGGTTATTCAGACATGGCAATCGGCCTGTCCCGCCTGTTCGGGGTTCGCTTGCCCCTTAATTTCAACTCCCCTTACCAAGCCACGAACATCACCGAATTCTGGCGTCGATGGCACATGACCCTGTCGAGATTCCTGCGTGACTATCTCTACATCCCGCTGGGCGGTAATCGCAATGGTCCGGTGGCCAGATACGTCAACTTGATTATCACCATGCTTCTTGGCGGACTCTGGCATGGTGCGGGCTGGACTTTTGTGATCTGGGGGGGGCTGCACGGGCTCTTCATCGCCAGCAA
>Ga0316604_10000212_pt1 | contig 85411 bp, 79 predicted proteins | sample OWC_soil_day20_C_FD_207650 | JGI IMG/M metagenome (GOLD analysis project Ga0316604, IMG submission 207650) | Wetland soil microbial communities from Old Woman Creek delta, Ohio, United States - OWC_soil_day20_CT | ecosystem: Environmental > Terrestrial > Soil > Wetlands | place: USA: Ohio... | reverse complement strand
GCATGAAACTCGTCGAAAATGAACAACCGGCTTGACCCCACTATTTTAAATCAATCACTTGGGAGGTGTTTCTTGAGAGAGCTCACGAGGAAAATGGTGCATTTCCCAGAAATATATTTTGCGACCAAGGAAACGGCTGGCATACACTTGAGCCAAGCCCGGCAGGCGATTATTAGAAGGTTTCAGGTTTGATTAATTCGAGGGGTATCCACATCATTTTGCGTTTTTCCTGAGAAAACTGAGCCGGCTCCTGGCAATCGGCTGCTATCGTTTTTCCTTCGTGATAGAGGACACAGCATGAATACCAGTATTCAATCGAGCAACAAACCGTTCTGGCTTCGGTGTGTTGTGGTGTTCTTGCTGATTGGCATCGCAGGTCTGTCATTCATACTGCTCTCCGAAAAAAAACCGTCCTTGTCGGCTTTGTTGCCCAAATGACGGGCAACCAGGCTGAATTGGGCGTACAGGAGCGCAACGGCGTCCAACTGGCCGTTGAAAGAATCAATGCCAGCAGTGGAATCAACGGACGGAAAATCGAACTGGTCATTCGTGATGACCTGGGTGATCCGGAAAAAGCCCAGTCCGTAGACGATGAATTGATCAAGGCAGGCGTCGTGGCCATCATCGGTCATGCCACCAGCGGACAAACGGCTTCCGGGCTGAAGGTCACCGACCCAGCCCACATGATCATGATCAGCCCGACGGCTTCGACGCCCGCATTGAGCGGACGGGACGATTTCTTCTTCCGTGTCTATCCGACATTCAAAGACAGCTCCCAGGCTTTCGCCGAATACATTTTCAGAACGGCGGGGTTGAAACGACTTGCTGTCATTTACGACATGGACAACGCAGCTTACGCCAAGACATACAGCACCACTTTTTCTGAGAAATACGCTTCGCTCGGCGGCATTATTTCTGGCGAGACCAATTTCTCATCGAAAACCCGCCCAGATTTTTCCCCAACGTTGGCCAAGCTGCGCAGCGGTGGAGCGGAAGGGCTCATGATCATTGCTTCAGACATCGACACGGCGCTCATTGCGCAAAGAGTACGCATCATGGACTGGCAAGTTCCCTTGTTCACCTCGGCCTGGGCACAAACCGAAACCCTGATCAACAACGGCGGCAAAGCGGTTGATGGACTGAAGCTTGAACAGTCCTATGCTCTGACCAGCCATACGCCTTCCTTTACCGAATTCAAATCCAGCTATCAAGCCCGATTCGGCAACACGCCTTCTTTCGGTGCGGCTTTTGGCTATGAGGCCGCCTTGGTATTGGCAGACGCTCTGAAAAAGACCGCCGGAAAACCGGATAATTTGAAGAAGGCATTGCTGGAGACACGCAATTTCAAGGGGCTGATGGACGACATTTCGCTTGATCAATTTGGCGATGTTCAGCGACCTTTCTACCTCAGCGCCATTGAAAACGGAAAGTTTGTTATCTTAGGCAAGCTGAACTAACCGGATCATCGCAGATTTTGCCATGGCAAAAGACAAGGTTTCCCTACCCCTTAGACAGGTTTTCCTGAACCTGATCCTGTTCCGCGTATTTCTTCCGCTGATTGTCGTTGGGGTTACCGCGGTTGCTGGCGTGGGCTATCTCGGCAAGCAGAGCCTGCTGAATCAGCAAAACCAGGTGGTGCAATCAGTCACCCAGATTATCGACCAGCACCTCGTGCATGGCGGAAAAATTCTGGACTCTGTCGCTCGTCTGGCTGAAACGGCAGGCGCGGAAAACCTGAATACTTTCATGAAAAGCACCTGGGAGTCCTATGGCTATTTTGAAACCTTGTATTGCCTCGACAAGAACAACAAAATCACATTCATCATGCCGTCCGAGCAGAATTACTCCGGCCTGGACATGACGAATCTGCCTGATTTCCAGAAAACCAAAGAACAACAAGGTAGCAACCAAAGCTTCAGCATTTCAAGGCCTTTTATATCTGTTCGCACCGGCGACCCAACAGTCTACCTGGTTCGTGCGCTATCGCACGGCGGCACGGTGGTCGGCGAATTGAATCTTAGACTATTCCAGAAAGAAATTGAACGGATTTCGAACAGCCAGGGTGAAGATTTTGTTTTTATCACGGATCAAAGCGGAACCCTGTTGGCCCACCCGAATCCGGGGCTGGTCAAGCAACAGACCAACCTGAGCAATCTGGAAATCATCCAAGGAGCGCTAAACGGAAAAGCAGTTAACTTCTATTCCTATTACTCTGAGCGGGTTCTGGGAAGTGCTACCCGAGTAGGTAAAACCGGATGGGTCGTCGTAGATCAAATTCCGCTGGCTATATTTTTAAGCTCTTATGCGTGGGTTTTCATTCTGATCTTTGCCGCTTCACTGGCTATCTGGATAACACTGGCATGGAATCTTCGCAAACAGATACAACGGAATGTCATCGCTCCCCTGGAGCAACTCAGCCGGAGCGCCAACGCACTGACCTTGGGCGATTTCACGCAGGTCAAAGCACTGACCGTCATTCCCACCTCTTTTTCCGAACTGCATAAACTGGCTTCCGACTTTCAGATCATGAGCACTTTCCTGCATGTGCGGGAAACAGATTTACAAAATGCTCACAACGAATTGGAAGCCAAAGTCGAAGAGCGGACTGAAGAACTTTCCGTCATCAATGACAATCTAAAGGCCACTTCCGAAAGCCTTCAGCAATCCAATCTTGAATTGCAGAGCGAAATTTCCGAGAGGACGCGTGCCGAAGAGCAGTTAGCACAAAAAATCATTGAAATTGAGAACGCTCATAAAGAACTGAAGAACGCTCAGTCGCAAATTCTTCAGCAGGAGAAACTGGCCTCGATCGGGCAACTGGCCGCCGGTGTGGCCCATGAAATCAACAACCCCATCGGCTTTGTCAATTCCAATCTGGGCACTCTAAAAACTTACATGGTCAATCTGCTGCTCCTGATTGACGCCTTTGCCGACAACGGCCCTTGGGCTCAGGAGGATGCAGAAAAGCAGAAGAAACGCATCACGCTGATGAAACAGGAAATCGATTTTGAGTTTCTGCGCGAAGATATTCCCAAGCTGATTGCCGAATCTATTGATGGCACGTCCAGAGTCAAGCGAATTGTTCAGGACTTGCGTGATTTCTCCCGCATAGGCGGTGCTGAATGGCAGTTGGCTGACCTCCACGAAGGACTGGATAGTACACTCAATATCTTGAACAACGAGCTCAAGTACAAAGCGGTCGTTCTCCGCGAATATGGGTCGTTGCCACGCGTGGAATGCATCCCATCTCAGATCAACCAGGTATGCATGAATGTTGTGATCAATGCAGCCCAAGCCATTCACGATCATGGACAAATCGCCATTCGCAGCGGGTGTTCAACGAACGAGGTATGGATTTCGATCAGCGACAACGGCAAGGGGATTAGTCCCGAAGACATCGCCAAAATATTCGACCCCTTCTTCACGACCAAACCCGTTGGCTTGGGAACCGGTCTCGGATTGTCGGTTTCCCATGGCATTATCAAAAACCACGGGGGGCGAATCGAAGTTCAAAGCGAAATGGGAAAAGGCACCACGTTTACCATTCACTTGCCGATCCAGCAGCGTCCAAACGAGAACGCAACAGCACCGCCTGGACTGGATGAAGCAACTTAGTCTGAATTTTTCCCTAGGATCCGCTTTTCTATAGCGGAAACGTCACCTTTGGGTCGTGGGACCAACTAGACTTCCCGGATGCTCCTCCCGATGCCAAGGTCATCACTTTCGGCTGTTGTCCAATACAAACACAATCTAGGTCGCAAGTCGTTAGGTCCGTATTCGGCCGGTTGTTCCCCCTTGAGTTCGAAACCCGAATCGACCGTTAGTGCGGCGGACGAGCCATTCAAACGAGAGACTGGAGTGCCTCTCCCGTTTGTTGCCAATGAGGCAGTCCGATGCAGATGCCAGCCATGGATCCTCGTAGTTTTCAGACGACGCTCCTAGATTTTCGGTGGGCATCCCACGATCAGGCGGTCTGAGCAAGACACCGTGAGAACGTCGGCGCAGTCAAAGCCAGTGATGAGCCAGGTGCCGCTATTGCCAGCGTGGCGATGGCCTACGCGATCAACGCCAATCGGCTGCACGCCTATCCCGAATCGTTCACGGGATGATCCGGGCATGAACCACAAGGCAGCAAACAATTCAGCCGTCAACCGCGAATTACGGATACCCCATATTTTGTTACCATAGCGCCCTTCCCGCTCGGTTTTCCCCTTGATGAAACGGCACGTTCCCGCGGCGTTCGAGTCCGCCGCAAGCAGTTTTTCGCTACTCGCGCTGACCGCTCCGGTGGCGATGGGCTACATCCCGCTGGGGATGGTTTTCGGGTTCCTCTTCGTCCAGGCCGGCGCCCACTGGTCGCTGGCCGTTCTTTCCAGCCTGCTGGTGTACGCCGGCGCGGCACAGTACATGATGATCCCGATGATCGCTGCCGGGCTTCCGGTCGGAACGATTGCGCTGGCGACACTGATCGTCAACCTCCGCCACGTGTTCTACGGCCTGTCCTTGTTGAACCGGTTTCCGAAGAACGGGTGGCTGCGCTGGTACCTGGTTTTTGCGCTGACCGACGAGACCTACTCGGTGCTCACCACGCTGCCCAAGTCGACCAGCGATAAACAGATGGCCTTGCTCGCGCTGCTCAATCACAGCTGGTGGGTGTTGGGCTCCACCGTCGGCGCGATCATCGGTGCGCAAGCGCAGCTGGCGCTGACCGGACTCGATTTCGTGCTGGCCGCGCTGTTTGCCGTACTCACCGTCGAGCAATGGCGAACCAGGAAATGCGCGGCCCCGCTCTGGGTGGCGCTGGCCGCCTATGCGCTGGCCTACCCGCTGGCGGGAAAACACGCGCTGGTAATTTCGATCGTGCTCAGCATCGCCGCCGCGATGCTCTGGCAACCCAAAGCCGCAGTCGTCGGCGAGGCCGATCATGACTGACGCCCGCTATATCGTCGGGGTAATCGCCGCGATGGCGCTGATCACCTTGGCGCTGCGCGCGCTACCCTTTGTCGCCGCGCAGTGGCTGCAAAAAAACCCAATCGTCGAACGCTTGGGCGAATTCCTGCCGCTGGCGATCATGACGCTGCTCCTGCTGCACTCGGCGGCCGGCTCGGCGCAGCAGGACAGACTCGGCCCTTGGCCGGAACTCTTGGCCGTCGTCATGGTGATCGTGCTGCAATGGCGCAGCAGGAATGCGCTGCTCAGCATCGTGCTCGGCACCGGCGCCTATGTCGTGATGCGCAACCTCACGCCGGGCTGACCCGGCGAGCCGCGGTGGACGCCTGCTTCAGACCGGCTTGATGAAAAGGCCGATGGTCAGCGCGATGCCGATGCAGACGATGACGATGCGCAGCAGCTTTTCATTGACCCGCTGCAGCGCCAACGAACCGAGCAGACCGCCGACGATGGCGCCGGCGCCCAGCGCCAATGCTTCCTGCCAATGCAATTGCGGCGAGGTCACAAACAACGCGACGGCCGCCGCGTTCATCACGCCGGCCAGCGCGTTCTTGGTCGCCGCGGCGTTGCGCGTCGGCAGCCCGGCCATGGTCAGCGCCGCCATCATCAGGAAACCGATGCCGCCGCCGAAATAGCCGCCGTAGATCGCGATCGAAAATTGCGCCAGGGCGGCGCCGACCGGCCCCAGATGTGCCGACGCCGAGGCCTGGCGCCGGAAGAAGCTGCCCCAGGCGAAGGCGCTCGTCGCGAAGAGCACCAGCCAGGGCACCAAATGGGCGAAAACCGTCGACGGCGTATTGAGCAGCAACAAGCCGCCGCAGGCACCGCCCAGCACGCTGATGGCAAACAGCCCGCGGAACGGCAGACGCCCCGCGCCGCTCACCAGCCGGCGACCGGCGAATCCGGACGTGAGCTGCCCGGGAAAAAGCGCGACGGTCGACGTAATGTTGGCCGCGAGCGGCGTCATTCCGGACAGAATCAGGACCGGCAGGGTGATGAACGAGCCGCCGCCGGCCAGGGTATTTTGCAGTCCGGCCCACAGGCCGGCGACGAAAATCAGAGTGATCAGCATAGGCCGCTCAAGAAAGCAGAAAAGAGCGAACTCTAGCAGACTGCCGGAGTGCCGCATTGCCCAGCGGTGCGCGATCGACGAGTTTGGCCGGCGCTGAGCGCGCCCCCGGCGGCAGGCGCGAACACCGTCGCTCGATCGAGGGGCGTTGCGCTCAGAGGCGGAAGTTGCTGAACAGGCCGCGCAGGCTGACCGCCAGACCATTGAGCTTTCTGACCTCTTCGGCAGCGCGCTGCAGTGCCGAGTCCGAATGGTGCGTCTGGTTGGTGATCTTTTCAGCGGCTTGCGCCATCGACGTCGTAGCGCTCAGCTGTTCCTTGGTCGACAGCGCGATCTCTTCGATCTTGGCCACTACGTCATTCATGTTCTGGCGAATCGCGGTGATTTTCTCTGCCGCTTCGGTCGAGTGACTGGCGCCGCCGCGCACCGCGTCGAGCGTGCTCTGCATGTTTTCGACGGCCTTGCGGGTTTCTACGCCGACGCCTTCGATCATGCCGGTGATTTGCTCGGTGGCCCGGCTGGTGCGCTCGGCCAGTTTGCGCACTTCGTCGGCCACCACCGCAAATCCGCGTCCCTGCTCACCGGCGCGTGCCGCTTCGATCGCCGCGTTGAGCGCCAGCAGGTTGGTCTGGTCGGCGATTTCCTTGATCACCCGGATGATTCCGCTGATCTCCTGCGCGCGCTGATTCAAGCCGTCGAGCATCGCCGACAGCTCTTCGACGTCGTGCGCCGACTGACTCGCTTCGTCGGCAACGCCGCGAACTGCGGCAACCGATTCGCGCGACAGCGCATCGGTCCCTTTGATCAGCGTGTCGGCGTCGTTCGAGTTATCGGCGATATGAGAAATGCTGACCGTAATCTCTTCGATCGCCGCGGCGTTTTCGGCAGTCAGTTCAGCCAATCGTTGGGAATCGCCGGACAGCTGTTCGACAACGCCGTGGATGTCCTTGATGCCGGTCGTCAGTTGCGCCGATTCCTGATCGATGCGAACGAACATCGAGCGCAACTGATCGAGAAAGCGATTGAACGCTTCGGCGGTTTCGGCCACTTCGTCGTTGCCGTCGATCTTGATCTTGCGCGTCAGGTCGCCGCCACCGTTGGCGATCTCGACCATCGTGTCGTGAATGTGACGGATGCTGCGCAACATGCGGCTGACCAGCAGGCCGGTGAGCGGCACCACCACCAGCAGGATCACCACCAGGGTGATCAGCGCCTGCCAGAGCAACGAATTGAGCGGCGCCAGCGCGACGCTCTTGTCGACCGCCAGCGCCAGGTAGAGGTCGGTGCCCTCGATAGCGCGCACCGAGAAATACTTGCCGGCATTGTCCAGCGAGATTTCGCGCATCTCGCCGCTCTTCGCGAGCTCGGACAGCAGCTCTGGTTTGAGCTCGGGCGCCAGATCAGCGGCCGGTTTGGTGACGCGTGCAGCGTCGCGGTGCACCAGCACCTGGCCGTCCTTGGCGATCAGCATGGCGTAGCCTTCACCGACCAGCTTGATGCCGAGCACACTGGCGACGATATCGTCGAGCAGCACGTCGGTACCGAGCACGCCGAGGAAAGTACCGTTCTTGTTGGCCGGTGCGACGAAGGAGATCACCAGTTTCTTGGTCGATAGATCGAGGTACGGTGCCGTCATCACGGTCGCCGTCGCGCCGACGTTATCCTTGTACCAGGGACGCGCCGTCGGATCGTAGCCGGCGGGCAGTTTCATGTCGTGGTCGGCGATCATCTGCTTGTCGGGCGTCCCCAGATAGGCGGCCTCGAATTTTCCCGACTTGGCCGTCTGCACGATCGCCGCCAGGGGGTCGTCTGCCGCTTGCAGCGCCTGAGCCCCCGCCGTGACGATCGATTTGCGCGTGGCGATCCACTCCTTGATGAGCGCACTGGTGCCGGCAGCGGTGCCGCCCACTTCGTTGCGAATCGCGGTATTGATCAGCTGATTGCGCATCTGGACGTAGCTGCCGATGGTGATCGCCAAGGTGATCAGCGCGGCAAGCGTCAAGATGACGCCCGTGAGCTTGGCGCGAAGAGATATTTTCACGATCATTCTCCAAAAAAAGTCGAGGTTGGTCCAAGAACTGCAGACTACGCGAGTCTTTGTGCGAATGCCCACCCATTCTAGGGAAAAATACCGGAAAGCGGTGGGCGCTTGCCCGCCATCGTGCGTGATTACCGTCGGTTTCGGCTCGATTTCCGATCGCCGGACGACCGGCAAGCGGATGGCTATCGCGACTTGGCGCTGGCACTTCTCGCTGCAAATTCTGTATCCTTCCTGTCTTCGCACCCTTCGGGGCCAGGGACTTCCTGCGCTCAAACCGCCCGCGCCCCCGCCGCCAGCTTCTCAACACGAATTCCAAGACGCCAATGACCCAACTCAAAGCCCGCTCGGTCCCGCCACGCATCGAATGGCAACTCGCGCAGCAGGGCCTGCATCCGCTGCTCGCGCGGCTTTACGCCGCGCGCGGAATCAAGACGCGCAGCGAACTCGACTACGAGCTCAAATCCTTGCTGCCGCCGGCGCTGCTCACCCACGCGGACGACGCCGCGGTGCTGCTGGCCGACGCCATCGAGGCGCAGGCGAGAATTTTGATCGTCGCCGATTACGACTGCGATGGCGCCACCGCCTGCGCCGTCGGTATCCGCGCCCTGCGCGCGATGTGTGCTGACTCGGGCGCCGCCATCGATTATCTCGTTCCCAACCGCTTCACCTACGGTTACGGACTGTCGCCGCAGATCGTCGACCTCGCGGCGACCATGACCCCGGACCTGATCGTCACCGTCGACAACGGCATCGCCAGCATCGACGGCGTCGCGCGCGCTGCGGAACTCGGTATCGCGGTGCTGATCACCGACCACCACCTGCCCGCCGAAACGCTGCCGGCCGCCGACTGCATCGTCAACCCCAACCAGCCGGGCTGCGATTTTCCGAGCAAATGCATCGCCGGCGTCGGCGTGATGTTCTACGTGATGCTCGCGCTGCGCGCCGAGCTGCGTCGCCGCAGCTGGTTCGGCGATGGCGTCAAAGAGCCCAATCTCGGCGCGCTGCTCGACCTCGTTGCGCTGGGCACCGTCGCCGACGTCGTGGCGCTCGACCGCAACAACCGCATCCTCGTCAATCAAGGCCTCAAACGAATGCGCGAGGGCAAGCTGACGCCCGGCATCGCGGCGATTTTCCGCGCCGCCGGGCGCGATCCGGCCAAGGCCACCAGCGTCGACCTCGGTTTCATCGTCGGCCCGCGGCTCAATGCCGCCGGCCGGCTCGCCGACATGTCGCTCGGCATCGAAGGGCTGATCACCGACGATCCAACGCGCGCGCTCAATATCGCGCAACAGCTCGACGCGCTCAACCGCGAGCGCAAGGACATCGAATCGGGAATGCAGGACCAGGCGCTGATCCTGCTCGAAACGCTCGAAACGTCGGACGGCGCCGGCGTCGCGCTGTTCGATCCCGACTGGCACCAGGGCGTAATCGGCATCCTCGCCTCGCGAATCAAGGAAAAACTGCATCGCCCGGTGTTCGCTTTCGCGCGCGGCGAAAATGGGCAAATCAAGGGTTCGGGCCGCTCGATCGCCGGCCTGCATCTCAAGGACGCGCTCGACCTCATTGCCAAGCGCGCGCCTAGCCTGCTGCTGCGCTTCGGTGGCCACGCCATGGCCGCCGGCGCGACGCTGATGGAGAGCGATTTTGAACGCTTTCGCGAGCTATTTTCCAGCATCGTCGACGAGCTGCTCTCGCCCGCCGATCGCACGCGGACGCTGGAGACCGACGGGCGCCTCGAAGCCGCCTACGTCTCGATCAAGACCGTTGCACTGCTCGAAAAAGAGGTCTGGGGCCAGGGCTTCCCGGCGCCGATCTTCGAAGACGAATTCGTCGTCGAAAGCCAGCGCATCTTGAAAGAGAAACACCTCAAGCTGCGCTTGCGCAAGGGCGAGCAACGGCTCGAAGCGATCCAGTTCAACTTCAGCGAGTCCGCCGGCCCCACCATCCGCGCCGCCTACCGGCTGACGATCAACGACTACAACGGCGTGCAGACGCCGCAGCTGATGATCGAGCACCTTGAGACGGTGAAGTAAGCTACCTTGCGGCCAACGCGGTGCGCAGCCGCGGCCAGAGCAGGTTCAATGCCAGACCGCCAAGCACCAGCGCCGCCGCCAACAGCTTCCATGAGGGCAGACTTTCGCCGAGCAGCAGCGCCGAGGCGCCGATGCCGAACACCGGCACCAGCAGCGCCAGCGGCGTGATGGTCGCCGCCGGATGGCGCGCCAGCAGCCAGCCCCAGGCGACGTAGCCGAACAGCGTATTGGCCCACGACTGCCAGGCCACCGCAGCCCAAGTCGAAAGATCGGCGCCGCGAACGCCGGCGAGCGCCGCGTCCCAACCTTCGATCGCCAGCGACAGCGCGAATAGAGGAACGATCGCAAAAGCGCTCGCCCAGACGACGTAGGCCAGCATATTGGCCGGTGCGCCGCGCTTGGCGGCGATGTTGGCGAGCGCCCACGACAGCGCAGCGAGCACCACCAGCAGCAGTCCGAGCGGCGTCGTCGTGCCGTCGGTGTGCAGCAGGATCACCGCGATGCCAGCGCTGGCCAGCACTAGCGCGACATACTGAAAGGGGCGGACGCGCTCGCCGGAAACGCGCATCGACAGGCCGATGGTGAAGAAGACCTGGACCTGGATCACCAGCGAGGCGATCCCCGGCGAAATGAAACCGTTCATCGCGACGTAGAGCAAGCCGAACTGACCGACGCCGATCAGTACGCCGTAAGCGGCGAGGTTCTGCCAGCGCACAGCGGGGCGAGGCAGCAAGAAGAGCGCGGGAATCCACGCCAGGGTGAAACGCAGCGCAGCGAAGAGCAGCGGCGGCAAATGCGCGAGCGCGAACTTGATGACGACGAAGTTGCTTCCCCAAACGGCGACGACGGCGAGCGCCAGCAGGAAATGGCGAAAGGGAAGTGCGCGCTGCATCGGCTTCTCCGGGGGGCGCTGAACGCGCGTCAAAAGGTCATTTGAGCGCAACATAGCACGGAAGCCGCGCCGACGCTGGCGGCCACGGCATGATGGCTGAAGAAGCCCGTCGTTATTGGCCTGCCGGCCGGCGAATCCGATCGAACCTAAAACTTGCCGAGGCTCAAGCGCTCGTCGAACACCGCTTCGATCCACTCATTGACGCCGCGGCAGCCGGCGACGACCTCGGCGGCCCAGGCGAAATACTCGCGCTTGCGCGTCGCCGACCAGTCGCGCGGCGGCGTGTGCAGGATCGAATTGAGGTTGGCCGCCTTGTCGGCGATCTTGAGAATCCTGGCGCGCCGCGACAGTTGCGGCGCATGCACCACCTGCAAACGCTTGCGCTCGGCCTTGGGCAGCGACTTGTCGTCGGTCACTTCGAGCACGATGCGGGCGACGCGCTCGCCGAAATGATCGACCAGCATCGCGTAGCTCACGTGCAGCGCCTGATCTTCGAGTACGTCGTGCAGCAGCGCGGCGATGATCAACTTGTGATCCTTCCCGTCGGTGGCTTGCGCGACCAGGCGAGCGACCTCGGTCAGGTGGTTAATGTAGGGTTCGCGCGCGCCGCCCTTGCGCCGCTGAGTCGAATGCGCCCAGGCGGCGAAATCGAGCGCCAGGGCGATCTGCAACACTTTCTTGGCTTTCATGCTGTTTTCTCCATTGCCGACAAGGGTAGCCGCATGATCGCCGGCGATCAATCGCTATCGACCAGATTGCGCACGGCGGGCGCGACTCCCGGTTATTTTTTTCGATATGACTTCAGTTAGCGATCGGCGAGCCGTTAGTGGAGTTTCGAGAATCCCTAATGGGCGAAATTATGCGAATAAGACTGAACGCCTGTCTGGCCATGAGCTTCGTCTGCCTCAACGCTCTCGGCGCCGAATACTGTTGGCAAGCGGAGGGCTGTACGCGCTTCACCGGCGTCGGCCTGGGCGCGGTACACGCCGGCGACGAAGCGTCGTTCAACCAGCGGCAGCTGATGGCGATCCGCGCGGCGAAACTCGACGCGCTGCGTTCGCTCGCCGAACAAGCCAAGGGGCTGCGCCTTCAAGCGCAAAGCGCCAGCGTTGCCACCGACCTCGTCAGCGATCGCGTCGACACGTCGATCGACACCGCCTTGTCGGGCGTCCGCTACGTCAAGGTCAATCCAATCCAGCCTGGAATTTATCAGGCGATCGCCGAAATGGACGTCTATCAAGGCGACGCATCACCTTCAAACGCAGTGAAATCACAATGAAAAAAGCTTGTCTTCTATCGACCATGCTGCTGGCAATCGCCGGCTGCGTCTCAGCACCGCCGCCGCAGACCGACTGCTGCAGCAGCGCGCCGGAAGTCATCTACGTCGACAAGTCGATCGCCGAGTGCACGCGTTCAGTCCAGCGCGTAACGCAGACCAATCCTTGCGCGTCGTGTGAGCGCTTCCCCGTTTCGGCGCGCCTCGACGGCGACTGCTCAGTACACTAGGAGTTGCGAAAATGATGAAATCTATCGCCCTGGGATGGCTCGCCGCGGCGTGCTCGACGGCGCTGCTGGCCCAGGAAACCGCCGTTCCGTACAAATACGGCAACCTCGCGCCAATCGTTGCCGTCGGCGGCACCACGGCGTCGGCGACGCTCAATCAGCTCACCACCTTCCTGGCCAACCAACTGGCCAATAATCGCGACATCAAGAACGTCTCCGACAGCCGGATCGCTGTCGCCTCGTTCGTCAATATCAACAACCTCGACGAAACCAACAAGCTGGGAATCGAGCTTGCCGAAAACCTGATGCACGAAATGCACGTGCGCGGTTTTGGCGTCGTCGACTTCAAGACTCGCGAAGCGCTCAAAGTCAAAGCCAACGGCGATTTCGTCTTCAGCCGCGACATCGGCGAACTGAGGAAGCAGTACAACATCCACTACTTCCTGTCCGGAACGATCAGCCGCAACGTCGATGGCGCGGTGATCAATGCCCGCCTGGTGCAAGCCGACACCAGTCTGGTCGTATCGACGGCGCAGGGTTTCCTGCCGAACCGCGATTTGCAGCGAATCCTGAGCGAGCAAGGCAGCTCGATCGAAAAAGTGGTGATCGAGCGACCGGTGATCCCGCCGCTGCGGCAGAACGCCCTCATGTTGCGCTGAACGGCCATAGGCGGCAACTCGAAACTGCTGGTCGCAGCCGGCGCGTTGAGCCTCTGCGCGCAGGCCGATACCGTCGGGACGATTCGGGTTTTTGAACACGACTATCCGCCGCCGCAGCTGACTACCGAGGGACGCTGTGTGCCAGCAACGCCGGTCGGCGCCACCGGCAAATGGTACGAAGTCACCTACGCCTATCAGGGCCGAATTTTCCGCGAGATCATTGGCTACAACCCGGGGAAAACCATTGAGGTGCTGACCACAGGAAAACCGCAGAGCGTCCCCTACGACAACGGCAACTGATCTACTGCAGCCACAGGAAAGCGCCGGGCGACGGATAAGGTCGCCCGGCTATTTTTTTGGGCAGTTCGAGATAAAGCTGCGCGTCGTCGCTGTGGCTCACCGTGAGCGCCCCCTTGAGCGCCAACAAATCGATCGTTCCGTCGGCCTTGACCGGAAAAACGTCCGAGTAAAAGACGATCGATGGCGAACTCATCCTTTGTCCGGCGACCGTCTCGATTTTTATCCTTGCACTCAAGCCGTTCTCGGGAACCCGCACCACCACAGGCAGGCAGCGTAACGCTGCGGAGAGCTCCTGAACGATCCGGCCGATCTGCGCCGACGCTTCGGCGGTGAGCACCCAGCGCGTCAAATTGGCGTAACCGAGCGATTCGCGCTGTTTGACCATCAGCGTCTTGATATCGAGCGCATAGCTTAGCGTCTTGATCGTTGCGCCGTCGGCGCCGAGCACCTTGACCGCCAGCAGGTGTCCGGCCTGCTCGCCGGTGCCTTGCGGCGCAACCGAGGCGAGCAGATGATACGGGGCGGGATTTGGCGAATTGGACGCGGCATCATCGGCCGACAGCAACGCCGGGTAGGAAAGCGCCAGCGACTCACGCAAACCGGAAAAGAACAGCAGCACCGCTTGCCGCAACTCGCCGCTGATCGTCGTGTTGGCGGCAAGCTGCCAGACCGAATCGATGTTCTTGGTCCACACCACCGGCTCGCAACGCGCCGGCGGAACCAGTTCCTTCTCGACGCGGATGGCCAGGCGCAGGCGATTGCCGACGATCTGCTCTTCGATCACCGAGAATTCCTTGAGCTTGACGCGCGAAGTCAGTAGCGACGACTGAAAGAGCTGCTGATCGACCAGCGCCGTCGCCGAGCGCAGTTCGACGTCGCCGGCCAGGCCGACATCGTGCAGCACTTCGCGAACGGCGTCTTCTCTGGCGCGAACGACGTCGCCATCAATGATCGCGACAGTGGCCGAGTAGATCTCGGCCCGTGCTGCTGCTGATGAGAGCGCCAAGACCAGGCACGCGATCAGGTTTGGCCAGCGAGCTGCCATCAACGTCTTGCGACCCATCGCTCCCCCGGTGAATGTTCTGTTTCCATCATTATCACCGAGGCATTCGATTTGCGACAGCCAACGCGCGCCATTTCGCGTGCAGACCGGAGCACAGCACGCGTGGCGTAGAATCGGCAGGTCTTTCTTTGAAAGGGGAATCATCGATGAGCCACCCCAAGAATCCGCTGGCCCGACGCCGTTTTCTCAATGCCGGTCTGGTCGCCGGATGTTCGTGCTTCTTCCCTGGCCAGCTGATCGCCGCGCCAACTGCTGGCAAAGTCACCGTCGACAGCGCCCGCACGCAGCGCCTGCAAGGTGAATTCGAAGGACTGAGCCAAGGCGCACAGGCGTGGCTGACGCCGCGCGTCGGCAGCGAGCAAGCGGCAGCCGTCGCCAAGCAGAGCCGAGCGTGCTTCGCCGCGCTGATTCCATCGATTCCGGACATCGGCAGCAACAACCGCAACCAGGAAAGCCTGATCGAGGCGGTCTGGCTAACCGCCATCGCACAGGCCATGCAGGCATCAGGACTGCCGCTACGCGATGCCGGACGGCTCTTTTACGACCTCTGCGAGCGCGAGATGGCGCAGAGCCGCGCCGCCGACGCCCATGCCAAGGGCCAGGTGATGTTCTCGCCATCGGGGCACGCCTCGCTCAAGCGCTGGGCCGACGGCACGCAGCAACGCCGCTACGCCGGCGACTGGGTCGCCGTCGCGGTCTTCGGCGACGGCAAGACCTTCGACGTCGGCTACGACTATTCGGCGTGCGGCGCCGCGAAGTTCTTTGCCGCGCACGGTGTCGCCGGCGTCGCGCCGTATTTTTGCCTCAACGACTTCACGCTCTCGCGTAGCCAGGACACGGGACTCACGCGGTCGCACACCATCGGCCAGGGCGACGCGCTGTGCGACTTCCGCTACAAACAGGACGGCGCCGTCAGCCAGTCGTGGGAGACCGAAGTTCCGCGCTTCGAAAAAATGCTGACGGCGGGCTGATGGCCGCACCCTAAAAGGGCAGTTCTGCCTGCGCTGCCGGCGCGACCTGCTTGGCGCTGACGGCAGGCAGCAGTCCGCCGGCACGAACGCCGAGCAGCCGAATTCTTTGCGTCAGCGGAACGCGCTTGAGGCACTCGCCGGCCGCCTGGCGGATCTGATCGCCGTCGCAGACGCCGGCCGGCAGCGTGAGATCGCGCGTGACCGCATGAAAATCCGCGTAGCGCAGCTTGATGCCGATGGTCCGGCTGGCGTAGCCCTTGCGTTGCAGGTCGTCGGCCAGTCGCCGGCACAACGCGGTAAATATCCCGGACAACTCGGCGCGGTCGTGCCTGGCATGCAGGTCACGCTCGAAGGTCGTTTCGCGGCTGATCGACTTGGGCTCGGATGCGGTGACGATCGGCCGCTCGTCGCGACCATGGGCAACCCGATGCAACCAGGCGCCGGTCGTGCGACCAAACTTTCGCGCCAGCAACTCGACCGGCGCCGCCGCCAATTCGCCAATGGTGTTGATCCCGAGTCGAGCCAGGGTGGCCGACGCCTTGGGGCCAATGCCGTTGATCTTTTTTGCGGCCAGCGGCCAGATGCGAGCCGGGATCTCATCGAGACCAAGGATGGTGACGCCGTCGGGCTTATCGAGATCTGAACAGATCTTCGAGAGCAGCTTGTTCGGACTGACGCCGATCGAACACGACAGGCCGGTGGCGTCGAACACTGCCTGTTTGATGCGTCTTGCCAACGCATGGGTTTCTTCGGCGACGTTGCCCAAGTCGATGTAAATTTCATCGATCCCGCGGTCCTCGATGGTCGGTGCGATGGTCGCGACGGCGGCCTTGAACCTGCGCGAATACTCGCGGTAAGCGTCGAAATTGGCGGGCAACAGGATCGCGTCGGGCGCCAGCTGCGCCGACTTCATCAGCCCCATCCCGGAGAAAACGCCAAGCGCACGCGCTTCGTAGGTCGAGGTGGTGATCACGCCGCGCCCCGCATAATCGCGCAGCCGCGCGAAACGCTGGCTGCCGTCAGGCTGCACGACAGGTTGCTGCGCACTGCGCCCGCCGACGACCACCGCCTGCCCGCGCAGCTCGGGGTAACGCAGCAATTCGACTGAGGCGAAGAAGGCGTCCATGTCGAGATGAGCAATGCGACGAATACTGTTCATCCGTACAGTATATGCGAATCGCAGGCAATCTCACAACGCGCGCTGCGAACCGCTTCGGCCAGCGGCCGAACGCCTCGAATTCGGCACCCGATCGAGCCGCGACGCTACTGCCCGGCGCGCGGCGTACGGTAAGACGCGCTGCTCATCGCGAAACAGCTCCCCAGCGGGCAATCGCGCCCGGGCGGACAGCCGTGTTCCAGCGCACATTCCTGTTTCGTCTGATCGGTTCGTACCGCGGTGTTCTCCGCGTCACAGCGGCGGATCGGGGACAATGACTCGTTCATGAGGCGATCTCCTTGCAAGCGTCACGAAAGTATAGGCGCACTTTGCGCCGGCAGCTGCTATTCCGACGCGCTGGCCGCGGCTTTCAATCAAGGCTTGGGGATGCAAAAAACATCCTCGCGCGCGACCTTGCTGATCGCCACAATCGCCGGATGTGTCAGACGGCGCTCGGTGGTAATGGCGTAGAGCTGTTCGACGACGGTGTCGATACGGCCGACTTCAACGACTTTGTATTGCTCGCAGACGTGCTCGACGATCGCCGTCGGCGCCACGAACAGCCCGGCGCCGGCCTGTCCGAAGGCCTTGATCAGCGCACTGTCGTCGAATTCGCCGACGATGTGCGGTCGCAGCTCGTTGGCCTCGAGCCATTGGATCAGCTTGGGCCGGATCGCGGCGTCTTCGCCGGGAAGCAAGAACGGCGCGTTGTCGAGCACGGCAGGGAAACTACCCGACAAATCCTTGACCAACTGGCGAGCGCCGAAGATCGACATCCCGCTCTCGCCGAGCAAATGACTGTAGCCACGTACGTTGAGGTTGCCCGGCATCGCTCGGTCGGCGATGATCATGTCGAGTCGGTGGATCGCCAGTTCGGCCAGCAACGACGCCAGACGCCCTTCGCGGCAAACCAGCCGCACCGGCTCGGCGAGTTTGAGCGCGGGTTCGACGAGCCGGTAAGCGACCGATTTTGATAGCGAGTCAGCGATTCCGACGCGGAAGGGCAAGCTTGCCTTTTGGTCATGCAGCACGTCGAGTAGTTCGTCACCGATGGTGAAGATCTCCTCTGCGTAGCTCAGAATTCGCCGTCCTGAATCGGTCAGTTCGAGGTTGCGCCCGGAACGGCGAAACAACTCCGCACCAAGCGTCTCGGCAAATTCGCTGAGCTGTCCGCTGATCGATTGCGGCGTGAGATTGAGTTGCTCGGCCGCGCGCACGATGCTGCCGGTCTTGGCGACCATCCAGAAATACCGCAAATGCTTGAAGTTGAGCGCTGCCATGAGGTCCTACCGATAAAAGTTCCGCAACGATACACCTTGGTACAAAAGCCTGGCAAAGGCGCAACAGACCTGAAGTCGCGTTGCCGGTACGATTCGTTTCGTCAGGTGAAATCTGATTTCACTGCGACGCAACTCAAACCACCTCAATGAAAGGAAACAAAATGAACTCGATCACTGCTTCCAGCCTCATCAAAAACCCCGTCGTGTCGTCGTTGCTGGCCCTGGCCATCTGGGTCGTCGGCGCACTCAGCGGTTCCATCGCCCTGATGATCGCCAGCGGCATTCTGGCTTACGGCCGGCCGCTACTGTACAGCGCCCTGTTCAACCGCGAGGAAAAATCCGCCAAAACCGGCTTCGGCAGTTTCGCATCGATCCGCCCGAGCGCAGTTGGCGCTCGCTAAGCTCTACGCACATGAAGCCCCAAAAACCGACCGGAAACACGCGCGGCAAGTGGTACAGCCTCGCAGCAGCAACTCGGCAACCGTTTCCGGTCGGCACGATTAACCTTTTCAATGCCTTGCGGCCAGCACAGCGTCACGGCCCGTTACAGAATCCAAGCACACGCGCAACAGACTCAATCGTCGTCAGCCAGTAAGATTAGTTCGTATCTTGAAATCATATTTCATATTACGCAACATCAAGAAAACTTTACGACAGGAAACCATCATGAACGACATCACCACCAATTTTCTTTTCGCCCACGCCTTCGAGCTTCGTCTGCTGGTCGCCGTCGCGGTCCTGCCAGTCACCTATGCAGCGATCCAGATCGCCCTGTTCGTCGGCCGCGCCGCAGAATCTATTCTCGCCAAGGCCAACAGTGCCGGCGCCAATCCTGTGTCGTCAGCGACCTACAGCGCCGCCGGCGCGCGTTAAGAGAGGAAACCATCATGAACTCGATCACAGCTTCTTATCTTCTCGCCCACACCTTCGAGCTTCGTCTGCTGTTGGCCTTGATCATCGTCCCGGTCACCTATGCGACGATCCAGATCGCCTTGTTCATCGGCCGCGCCGCCGATCAACTTATCACCAAGCTCAGCAGCGTCTGCACCCACAATGTACCGGCTGCCTACAGCGCTGCCGGCGCACGTTAAGCAGGTTTTTCGGCATTAGCGGCAGCGGCACGCCGCATCGATCAGGTGACGCGAGATGCTCACCGGGTCAGGCAACAGCGGCAAGGCGCTGCGCGAAAACCAGCCCGCCGCTTCGATTTCCGACGGGTCAGGGGTGATCTCCCCGCTGACGTAGTCGGCAAAGAAGGCCAGCATCAGTGAATCCGGAAACGGCCACGGCTGGCTGCGAAAATAGCGCAGGTTGCCGATCTCGACGCCGACCTCTTCGCGCACTTCGCGCACCGCGCACTGCTCCAGCGTTTCGCCGGCCTCAACGAAGCCCGCCAGGGCACTGAAAACGCCTGGCTTGAAATGCGGGCTGCGCGCCAGCAGCAGTTCGTCACCGCGCTGGATCAGCACCATCACGGCCGGCGAAATTCTCGGGTAGGCGAGCAGCCCACAGGCCGGGCAAGCCATCGCGAACTCGTTGGTTTTCATCGTCGTCGGCGTACTGCAACGGCCGCAATAGCGATGGTTCTTGCGCCAATCCATCAGTTGCGTGGCGCGTCCAGCCAAGGCGAAGGCCTCGGCCCCCGCCAGGCCAAATACGCTACGTACCGGGACCAACTCTCCGCCAAGGAGATCCGGAAGACCTTCGATCTCGGCGGCATAGCATGGATGCCCCTGCCACTGCCCGACCAGCAGCGCGCCCTCAGGATTGCCAAAATCCGCAGCCCGTCCGCGTGGAAAGATCGTTTCGGGAACCGCGCCGACCATCGTCAGCACTTGATTGTCGCTGCGCAGTAGCCAGTAACTCAATTCGTTCATCGTAAATCCTGTTCTTTGCCGCTTGTGTATACCCGCCCCTGCGGATCCCGGAAGTGCAATATGAACGCACCCCGCAGATTCGGCAGCCGGCGTTTGGCCAGCCGGTCATTGAGCCCGGATCAACTCCCCAGGAAGTCGCGCTTGCCGATATCGACGCCATTGTGGCGCAGGATGTTGTAGGCGGTAGTGACGTGGAAATAGAAATTGGGCATCACCCACTTGAGCAGATAATCCTGCCCCTTGAACTCAACCGTTCTCTCGCGCAGTTGCAGCACGATGTCGCGCGTCTCGCTGCCGTTGATTTGCGGCGCCTTGAAACTGTCGAGGAAAGCAACTGTTTTTTCGATGCGCGCCTGCAACTCGGCAAAAGTCGTTTCGTTATCGTCGAACGACGGGATATCCACCCCGGCGAGGCGCGCGGCGCAGCCTTTGGCCTGATCGGTGGCGATCTGAACCTGCTTGGCCAGCGCAAACATATCGGGGAACAAGCGCGCACTGATCAATACGGCAGGATCGATCTTTTTGCTTTCGGCATGATCTGCCGCTTTGCGAAGAATGGCGGCGAGACTGCTGAGTGCCTGTTTCAAGACGGGAACTGAAAAATCGTACATTGAAAGTGCCATGTTGATCTCCTTGAGAAGGTGGATTCCAGTACTGCCAGCGCATTGTACTTCCCGACGCGGGACCGACGCGAACGCGTGACGCCACCGGACTCAATGCGGACGAGAAAAAGCCCGTGGGCTAACGCATTAGCCCACGGGCTTTCCTTTGGTCAAACGGCCTCACCTGATCGGCGGAGGCCGGCGCACTGCTCGCCGCAGCTTAGCCCTGCAGACTGGCTTCAAAGACCGCCTCGCTATTACCCGGAAAGTTGTACTTGGTAAACAAACGCTTGAGCTGCACCGAACGCGTCCTGGCCGTTGCTGAAAACCAGATGCCGAGCGTTTTGCCGTGCTTGGCCAGCGTCGCGAAGGCGAAGTGCCACTCGCGGGCCTCACCGAGGCGCTCGATGACCTCTTGCTCGTTGCCAATCAAGATGCCTGCGCGTTTGAGTGACTCGATGAACAGCGTGGATTCTTTTTGCTTGGCGATCATTTTTGGCTCCGTAAATTAGTGAGGCTATGAGCCAATAACGATGACCGAGAGCTTTAGTTGACCGGCCGCGAGTAACGCTCTGTAACCCGCGGACCCATGACCTCGACAATAAGCTATGCTCTGGCCCTCCTCGCCAAATGCTCGCAAGCAGCCACGCCATGCTCAACACCCACGATCGATTGCCCCGTCAGGGACTGCTGCTGCTCGCAGCGCTCGCCCTCTTCTGGGGTCTCAACTGGCCGGTCATGAAGATCGTGCTGAGCGAAATCCCGCCGCTCTATTTTCGCGGCGGCTGCCTGCTGCTCGGCGGCGCGGGAATGCTTGCGATAGCGCGGATCAGCGGCGTTCCGGTGGCGGTTCCTCGAGGCAGCTGGGGCCGCGTGCTGTGGCTGACGCTGTTCAACATCATCGGCTGGAATGTGCTGATCGTCTATGGTGTCGCGCTGCTGCCGTCGGGACGCGCCGCGCTGCTCGGTTACACCATGCCGCTGTGGAGCGCCATCCTGTCGGTCTGGATTCTCGGCGAAGCGATCAACCTGCGCCGCATCGTCGGCCTCGTTCTCGGGCTGGCCGGGATCGTCGCGCTGATCGGCGGCAGCCTGGAAGGCATGTTGCAGGCGCCGATCGGCGTAACGTGCATGATCGCCGCGGCATGGAGCTGGGCGCTCGGCGTCGTACTGCTCAAACGCCTGCCGGTCGGCATGCCGACCTCATCGCTGACCGGCTGGACCATGCTGCTCGGTGGAATTCCCATGCTCGCCTTCGCCATCCCGCTGGAAAGCTCACGGCTGATCGTTCCTGGCTTCTGGCCAGCCTTCGGCCTGGCCTACAACACGCTGATCGCCTTCATGTTCTGCTACTGGGCCTGGAACCGAATCGTGTTCATGGTCCCGGTCGCCGTCTCATCGCTATCGTCGCTGGCCACCCCGCTGATCGGCGTGCTGGGCGGTGTTTTATTCCTGGGCGAGCCGCTCGGTTGGCGCGAGATCGTCGCCTCGCTGTTGATCCTCGCCGCCGTCGGCACCGTCTCGCTCAAGCGTTGAGCCTTATCTGCCCGCCGTGAGATGATCGCCACCACCCTTAACCCAAACCTTATCAGGAGCAATCATGGCCAAAGAATCGATTTCAATTGCCGGACCCGTCGATGTCTCATCGGAATCAAAACAGGCCGTTGCCTTCGAACTCATGAAGCACATTGCCGACAACGAAAAAGCCGATGGCGCCCAAACCAAAACACGCGCCTATTGGCTGACACTCTATCGCCAGTGCTACAAAGCCACCTCCGGCTCGCCGTTGGAGCGGATTCTGCAAGACGATTGACCCGTTGCCAGCCGCCGGCCGGTAGCGCTTGTCAAACTGGTTTGACTTTGCTGACACGGACGGCCTTACAATGGGTTTTTATCTCGCCGGCCACGCCAAATGACCGCCAGGAAGCAATGGAGTCTGGGGACAAAATTAGCGCTCCTGGGCGCCCCCTTCATGCTGCTGGTCTTGCTGTCGACCACGGCGACGCTGTGGGTGTCTTGGCAGCTCGACGGTGGCGCCGCGGCGGTCAACGAGGCCGGCCGGATGCGCATGCAGGCTTACCGGATGTCGCTGTCGCTTGGCCTCGCACAACCGGACGAAGTACTGCGCCAGCAAGCCGACAAATTCGAGCAAAGCATCGCGTTGCTGCGCACCGGCGACCCCGAACGTCCACTCTTTGTCCCTTGGGACGACACCGTGCGTGCGAGCTTCGACGCTGTGGCCAGCGACTGGGCGAGCTATCGCGCGCGCTGGCTCGACGGCAAGCCAAGCCGGCGGGACGGATTGAGTGCTGAGACCAGTGCCTTCGTCGCGGCGATCGATGCGCTGGTGATCGGTATCGAATCGCACATGGCGCGCTGGACGGCGCTGCTTTACGTGCTGCAAATATCGGTGCTGGCGTTGGCGGTGATCGCTGCGGCAATATTGGTTTACTGCGGCTATGTTTTCGTTCTGGAACCGGTAGGCCGGCTCAAACAAGCCATCGAAAAAATTCAGCATGGCGATTTTGACGCGCGCGTCGAGCATGCCAGCAGCGACGAATTCGGCACGCTGGCCGAGGGATTCAACGGCATGGCCGACAATCTGCAGTCGATGTACCACCATCTGGAACACAAGGTCGCCGAAAAAACCAGCGAACTCGAAGACAAAAGGGAGCGCCTGGAAGGCCTCTACGAGGTCACTGCGCTGGTCGCCAAATCGACCACCCTCGACGACCTGGCGCAGGGTTTCGTCAAAAGCGTCGCGCGTATTGCACGCGCCGACGGCGTCACGCTGCGCTGGTCGGACCAGGACAACCAGCGCTATTTAATGCTGGCGGCGCAAGGCATGCCGCAATCGCTGGTCGATGCCGAGCAGTGCATCGACAAGGGCGATTGCCATTGCGGCGCCGCCGACGCCGAGCCCGGTCTGCGCGTCATTCCGCTCCAGCCCGTGCAGGAGGTCTCGCCGCTGCCCTGCGCCAAGGCCGGCTTCAAGACGGTGCTCAACATCCCGCTGCAGGTGCACGAGCGGTCGATGGGCGAAGTCGATCTTTTCTTCAACGCCCGCATCACGCCGACGCCGGCGCTGCATTCATTGCTCGAAGCGATCGGTAGCCACCTGGCCAGCGCCATGGACAACCTGCGCCTCAACGCGCTCGAAAAGGAAGCTGCGGTGGCGCAGGAACGCATCTATCTGGCGCGCGAACTGCACGATTCGATCGCCCAGTCGCTGGCCTTCATCAAGATCCAGGTGCAACTGCTGCGCGACGCCGTCGCCTCGGGCAGTACCGTTGAAATCGCCCAGATCCTTGAAGAAATCGACACTGGGGTGCGCGAGAGCTACGGCGACGTGCGCGAGTTGCTACTGCATTTTCGCACCCGCGCCAACGCCGAAGACATCGAGCCGGCGCTCGCCACTACCCTGCGCAAATTCGAACACCAGAGCGGCGTCGCCGTCACATTGTCGATCGCGGGACACGGCATGCCGCTCTCCCCCGACCTGCAGATCCAGGTGCTGCATATCGTCCAGGAGGCCTTGTCCAACGTGCGCAAGCACGCCCAGGCGGCGCACGTCGCCATTGACGTTCAGCAACAACCGGCGTGGCGTTTCGAGGTGCGCGACGACGGCGTCGGCTTTGACATCGACAACGATCAACTCGACGAAACCCATGTCGGTCTGCGCATCATGAAGGAGCGCGCCCAGCGCATTGGTGCGACGCTGGAGATCGTCTCGACGCCTAGCCAAGGCAGTTCGATCATTCTGACGCTGCCGCCGAACGCACAGGCGATGGCCGCCATTCTCCAAGAGCAAGAGTTCCTGAAATGAGCAGGACCATTGCGCCGGGTGAACGATCGCCGATTCGTATCCTGGTGATCGACGACCACACGCTGTTTCGCCGCGGCTTGACCGCGCTGCTCTCGCGCGACACGCGCATTGCGGTCGTCGGCGACGCCGCCGATAGCGGAGAGGCACTACGCCGGGTGCACGAACTGCAACCCGACATCATCCTGCTCGACAACCACCTGCCCGGCGTGCGCGGCGTCGACGCCTTGCCCGCGCTGCGCGACGCGGCACCGCAAGCGCGCATCCTGATGCTGACCGTCAGCGAGCACGAGGCCGACCTCGCTGCGGCTTTGCGCGGCGGCGCCATCGGCTACCTGCTCAAAACGATGGAAGGCGACGCGCTGATCGAGGCCATCGTACGTGCCGAACAAGGCGACAGCGTGGTGGCGCCGGAAATGATGAACAAGCTCATCGCCGCTTATCGCGGTACGCCAGCCCCTGCTAGCCATGCGGCAGAGGCCCCCACGACGAGCGCGGCATCGGCCATCACCAGCCTGTCGCCGCGCGAACTCGACGTGCTGCGCGGCATCGTGCGCGGCGCCAGCAACAAGGAAATCGCGCGCGAACACGGCATCGCCGAAACGACCGTCAAGATCCACGTCCAGCACGTACTGCGCAAACTCGAAGTGAGTTCGCGCGTGCATGCGGCGGTGATCGCCTCCGAAAACGGCATTCTTTAAGCCAAGTCAGCGCATCGACTCGACCACCTCGCGATAGCGTTCCATCGCTTCTTCACGGCTATTGGCACTGACCTTGAGGTCGTTGATCAAGCCATTCTCCAGGCTGTAGCACCAGCCATGCACGGTGACGCCCTGCCCGCGTGCCCAGGCTTCGCGTAGCACCGAGGTCTGGCAGACGTTGACCACCTGCTGCATGGCGTTCAGTTCGCACAAGCGATTGACCCGTTCGTTCGAATCGTCGATGGCGGCAAGGATGGCTTCGTGGCGATCACGCACATCCTGCACATGGCGTAACCAGTTGTCGGTCAGACCGGTGCGGTTATCGTAGAGCGCCGCCTTGACCCCGCCGCAGCCGTAATGGCCGACGACCAGGATATGTTTGACGCGCAGCATTTCGACCGCGTAGTGAATCACCGACAGCGCGTTTAGGTCGGTATGCACGACGACGTTGCCGATATTGCGATGGACAAAGACTTCGCCTGGCGCCAAGCCGATGATCTGGTTCGCCGGGACCCGACTATCCGAACAGCCGATCCACAGGTACTCGGGGGATTGCTGGTTGACCAGGCGGGAGAAAAATTCAGGATTCTCCGCATGCATGCTTTCTGACCACGCCTTGTTATTGGCAAACAGGTTTTCGAGTGAGTAATCTGACATGAGGCTCCTATCGTGACGTGTGGCAGGAGGAACATAACACCTTACGGCGATTGCCGAACGGCTGCCTATCGGAGACAGCGACTTGCTCTTTCGTCCCTCCGCAAGCCAAGAGACCGCAACGTCGCCCCAATAGTTCTTTGGAGCTATGGCGGCTAGTTCCTTTTATTCTGCCGTCCTCGTCTTTAGGAGGATGCCGCAAGGACTCGCCCCCCCCTATGCTCGTGCCATCGACTCAAGGGGGTTTGGATATGACTAGAAAAGGGCAGGCACTCTCGGTACTGCTGGTCAGCACGCTGGCTTTCACGGTGTGCTTCATGGTCTGGATGATGTTCGGCGTAATCGGCATCCCGATCAAGAAGGCGCTGTCGCTCAACGCCACCGAATTCGGCCTGCTCACCGCGATGCCGGTGCTCACTGGTTCGCTGATTCGCGTTCCGCTGGGCATCTGGACCGACAAATACGGTGGGCGCATCGTAATGATCACGCTGATGGCGTTGACCGTTCCGGCGATCTGGCTGATGAGTTACGCCACCGTCTACTGGCACTTCCTGGTCATCGGTCTGTTCGTCGGCCTCGCCGGCGGTTCCTTCTCTGTCGGCACGCCCTACGTCGCGCGCTGGTTTCCGCGGCACCAGCAGGGCTTTGCGATGGGCATCTACGGCGCCGGCAATTCGGGCGCGGCGGTCAACAAGTTCGTCGCTCCGGCGCTCGTCGTCGCTTTCGGCTGGACCATGGTACCGCTGGTCTACGCCGGGATCATGACGCTGACGGTGATCGTATTCTGGCTGTTCAGCCACAGCGATCCGGTGCATCTGACCGGCGGCCACATCAAGTTCACCGACCAGCTCAAGGCGCTCAAGGACCCCAAGGTCTTGAAATACTGCCAGTTCTACAGCATCGTCTTCGGCGGCTATGTAGCCTTGTCGCTGTGGATGGTGCAGTACTACGTCGGCGAGTTCGGCCTCGACATCCGCACCGCAGCGCTGCTCGCCGCGTGCTTTTCCTTGCCCGGCGGCGTGCTGCGCGCAGTCGGCGGCTGGATGTCCGACAAATGGGGCGCGCACAGCGTCACCTGGTGGGTGATGTGGGTGAGCTGGGTGTGCCTGTTCCTCTTGAGCTACCCCCAAACCAACCTGACCATCGCCACCGTCGGCGGGCCGCTGAGCTTTCACATCGGACTCAACGTCTACGCTTTCACTGCCTTGATGTTCATCCTCGGCATCGCCTTCGCTTTCGGCAAGGCCAGCGTCTTCAAATACATCAGCGAGGACTACCCGTCCAACATCGGCACCATCAGCGGTATCGTCGGCTTGGCCGGCGGCCTCGGCGGTTTCATCCTGCCGATCATGTTCGGCGCGCTGATGGATCTGACCGGAATCCGCTCGAGCGCCTTCATGCTGATGTACGGCGTCGTCTGGGTGTCGCTGATCTGGATGTACTGGACCGAGGTCAGGCGAGGCGAGCTGATGGGTTCGCACGCCGAACCATCCAATGCTTCGCATTGATCCAAACAAACCGCATTCAACACAGAGAACACGAAGATCACAGAGGACACGGAGCAACAGAAAAAAGACCGAAAAGCATATCTCTGTGCTCTCCGTGCCTCCGTGTTCTCCGTGTTGAAAGAGTTTTCAATCAAGGTCATCAAGTCAATCACGACACCAGGAAGGCACGCCATGACCACCAGCAAAAGCTCCGGCACCGACATCGCCGACTGGCGCCCCGAAGACGACGATTTCTGGGAATCGACCGGCAAGCGCATCGCCTACCGCAACCTCTGGATCTCGATTCCCAGCCTGCTCTGCGGCTTCGCGATCTGGGGAATGTGGGGGATCATCACCGTGCAGATGCTCAACTTGGGCTTCCCGTTCAGCCAGGCCGAGCTCTTTTCGCTGACCGCGATTTCGGGGCTGGCCGGTGCCACCATGCGCATCCCAGCCTCCTTCCTGATCCGCCTCGCCGGCGGGCGCAACACCATCTTCCTGACCACCGCCATGCTGCTCGCTCCCGCGCTCGGCACCGGCGTCGTGCTGCAGCACAAGGATTGGCCGCTGTGGGCCTTCCAGCTGATGGCGTTATGGTCGGGCGTCGGCGGCGGCAATTTCGCCAGCTCGATGTCGAACATCAGCACCTTCTTCCCCAAACGGCTGCAGGGAACGGCGTTGGGCCTTAACGCCGGCCTCGGAAACTTCGGCGTGACCAGCATGCAGATCGTTATTCCGCTGGTGATGACGGTCGGCCTGTTCGGCAGCTTCGGTGGCGAACCGATGACGCTCGCCAAGGACAGTGGCTGGATCCTCGGCAAGATTGCCGCCGGCACGCCGACCTGGATCCAGAACGCCGGCTTCGCCTGGCTGCTTTCCTTGGTGCCGCTGGCCGGCTTTTGCTGGTTCGGAATGAACAACTTGAAGACCGTCTCGCCCGATACCGGCGGGGCGATCGCCGCCTTCATCAAGATCACCTGGCTCTACACCCTGTCGTTCGTTCCGGCCGGCCTCGGCCTCTACCTCTACCTGCCGGCGCCGAGCGGCCTCGGGTTGCTCAATATGTGGCTGGCGATGCCGCTGATCATCGTCAGCACGCTGATGATCATGAAACTCACCGCCTTCGGAACGATGAAGGAGAACATCGCCAAGCAGTTCGCGATCTTCCACAACAAACACACCTGGTCGCTGACCCTGCTCTACATCGTGACCTTCGGCTCGTTCATCGGCTTCTCGATGGCGCTACCGCTGTCGATCAAGGTGATCTTCGGCATCAGCCACGTCGCCAACGCCGCCGGCGTCATGCAGCACACACTAAGCAACCCGAACGCGCCGCCAGCGCTCACCTACGCCTGGATCGGCCCCTTCGTCGGCGCGCTGATCCGTCCGCTCGGCGGCTGGATCGCCGACAAGGTCGGCGGCTCGATCGTCACGCAGATCATCTCGGCGGTGATGGTCGTGGCCTCGGGTGCGGTCGGCTACGTGATGATGCAGGCCTACGGCTCGGCGACGCCCGAGCAATATTTCCCGACCTTCATGGGACTGTTCGTCCTGCTCTTTGCGGCGAGCGGCATCGGTAACGGATCGACCTTCCGCACCATCGGCGTCATTTTCGACCGTCAGCAGGCCGGCCCGGTACTCGGCTGGACATCGGCGGTCGCCGCCTACGGCGCCTTCATCGCGCCAGTGGTGATCGGCAGTGAGATCACCGCCGGAACGCCAGAACGCGCGATGTACGGCTTCGCCATCTTCTACGCGCTGTGCCTGATCCTCAACTGGTGGTTCTACCTGCGCGCCGGTTCGGAGATAAAAAACCCTTAACGAAAAACCAAAGCAACCTCCTTCAACACGGAGAACACGGAGACACGGAGTGCACGGAGAGAAACAAAGAGAGTCCGCAGTTATATCAATTGAACTGGTTTAGTTTTCCTCTGTGTTCTCCGTGTCTCCGTGTTCTCCGTGTCTCCGTGTTCTCCGTGTCGAAAGCGCTTTCCAAGGTCCTCCCTAACTTTAAAGGTGTCCCATGAGCCACTTTCTCGATCGTCTCAGCTACTTTTCCAACGCCCGCGAACCGTTCTCCGGCGACCACGGCGTCACCAACGGCGAAGACCGTACCTGGGAAGACGCCTACCGCGACCGCTGGGCGCACGACAAGATCGTTCGCTCGACGCACGGCGTCAATTGCACCGGATCGTGCTCGTGGAAGATCTACGTCAAGGGCGGCATCGTCACCTGGGAGACGCAGCAGACCGACTACCCGCGAACGCGGCCGGACATGCCCAATCACGAACCGCGCGGTTGCGCGCGCGGCGCGTCGTACAGCTGGTACCTCTACAGCGCCAACCGCGTCAAATACCCGTTGATTCGCGGCCGCCTGCTCAAGCTGTGGCGCGAGGCGCGCCTTTCTCACGACCCGGTCGACGCCTGGGCGAGTATCGCCCAGTCCGACGCCAAGCGGTCCGACTACCAGAGCGTCCGCGGCCTCGGCGGTTTCGTCCGTTCGAGCTGGGACGAGGTCAATGAGATCGTCGCCGCCGCCAACGTTTATACGATCAAGGAATACGGCCCCGACCGCGTGATCGGCTTCTCGCCGATCCCGGCGATGTCGATGGTTTCCTACGCCGCGGGCAGCCGTTACCTCGCGCTGATCGGCGGCGTGTGCATGAGCTTCTACGACTGGTACTGCGACCTGCCGCCGGCCAGCCCGCAGGTCTGGGGCGAGCAGACCGACGTCCCCGAATCGGCCGACTGGTACAACTCGAGCTTCATCATCGCCTGGGGATCGAACGTCCCGCAGACGCGAACTCCCGACGCGCACTTCTTCACCGAGGTGCGCTACAAGGGCACCAAGACCATCGCCGTGACGCCTGACTACTCGGAGGTCGCCAAGCTCGCCGACATCTGGATGAAGCCCAAGCAAGGCACCGATGCCGCCGTGGCAATGGCCATGGGCCACGTCATCCTCAAGGAGTTCTATTTCCCCGACGGCGGCAAACAGCGGAGTAGCTATTTCGACAACTACGTTCGCCGCTACACCGACATGCCGATGCTGGTGACGCTCAAAGCGCACACGCTACCGAGCGGCGAGACCGTACTGGTTCCCGACCGCTACGTTCGCGCTTCCGATTTCACCGACCAGCTGGGCGCGGCCAACAATCCCGACTGGAAAACGGTGGCACTGGATGACGACGGCCAGGTCGTGCTGCCCCACGGCGCCATCGGCTTCCGCTGGGGCGTCGACGGCCGCGCCGACGAGGGCCAGTGGAACCTCGAAGCCAAGGAGGCGACGCACGGCCAGGCGGTCAGACTCAAGCTCTCGGTGATGGAAGGCGGCAACCCCAGCACAGAAACGGCCAAGATCGGTTTTCCTTATTTTGGCGGAATCGTCAGCGAGCACATCCCCAACAACGCCAGCGGCGCCGCCGCCGACAACGTGCTGGTGCGCACCGTCCCGGTCCAGCGCCTCGCCCTGGCGAGCGGTGAAGCCCTGGTGGCCACGGTGTTCGACCTGCAGGTCGCCAACTACGGCGTCGCGCGCGGCCTGCCCGGTGAACTCGCGGCCAAGGATTTTAACGACGACACGCCTTACACCCCGGCTTGGCAGGAGCGCATCACCGGTACCCCGCGCGAACAGCTGATCGCGGTGGCGCGCCAGTTCGCCGATAACGCGCACAAGACGCACGGCAAATCGATGATCATCATCGGTGCCGGCGTAAACCACTGGTTCCACGCCGACATGAACTACCGCGGCGTCATCAACATGCTGATGCTGTGCGGTTGCATCGGCCAGAGCGGCGGCGGCTGGGCGCACTACGTCGGGCAGGAGAAGCTGCGGCCGCAGACCGGGTGGACGGCGCTGGCGTTCGCGCTCGACTGGATTCGCCCGCCGCGCCAGATGAATTCGACGAGCTTCTTCTACGCGCACACCGACCAGTGGCGCTACGAGCGGCTCGGCATCGAAGAAATCCTCTCGCCGCTCGCCGACCCAAAAATTTACGGCGGCAGCATGATCGACTACAACGTTCGCGCCGAACGCATGGGCTGGCTGCCCTCTGCGCCGCAGCTCAAGACCAATCCGCTGCAGGTGGTCAAAGACGCGCTCGCCGCCGGAATCGACCCCAAGGACTACACCGTCCGCGGCCTCAAGGACGGCTCGCTGCAAATGAGCTGCGAGGACCCGGATCATCCGCAGAACTGGCCGCGCAACATGTTCGTCTGGCGCTCGAACATCCTGGGTTCGAGTGGCAAGGGCCACGAATACTTCCTCAAGCACCTGCTGGGAACGACCCACGGCGTCCAGGGCAAGGATCTCGGCGTCGATGACGCCAAACCGCAGGAAGTGCTCTGGCACGAGCAGGCGCCCGAAGGCAAGCTCGATCTCTTGGTGACGCTCGACTTTCGCATGAGCACCACCTGCCTCTACTCGGACATCGTGCTGCCGACGGCAACTTGGTACGAAAAGAACGACCTCAACACCAGCGATATGCACCCCTTCATCCATCCGCTGTCGACCGCCGTCGATCCGGCGTGGCAATCGAAGAGCGACTGGGAGATTTACAAGGGCTTCGCCAAGAAGTTCAGCGAACTCTGCGTCGGCCACCTCGGCGTCGAACGCGAAATAGTGCTCACCCCCTTGATGCACGATTCTCCCGCCGAGCTCGCTCAACCCTTTGGCGTGCAGGACTGGAAGCGCGGCGAAATCGACCTGATCCCGGGCCAGACCGCGCCCAACATGGCGGTGGTCGAACGCGACTATCCCAATACCTACAAGCGCTACACCGCGCTCGGCCCCTTGCTGAACAAGGTCGGCAATGGTGGCAAGGGAATCGCCTGGAACACCCAGACCGAGGTCAAGCAGCTCGGCGAGCTCAACGGCCTGGTTGCCGACGAAGGCGTCTCCTGCGGCATGCCGCGCATCGAGACCGACATCGACGCCTGCGAGGTGGTGCTGCAGCTCGCGCCGGAGACCAACGGCCACGTCGCGGTCAAGGCCTGGCAAGCGCTCGGCAAGCAGACCGGCCTTGACCACACGCATCTGGCGCTCCACCGCGAGGACGAGAAAATCCGCTTCCGCGACATCCAGGCGCAGCCGCGCAAGATCATCAGCTCGCCGACGTGGAGCGGAATCGAGTCGGAAACGGTCTCGTACAACGCCGGCTACACCAACGTGCACGAGATGATTCCCTGGCGCACGCTGACCGGCCGCCAGCAGTTCTACATGGATCACCCGTGGATGAGCGCCTTCGGCGAAGGTTTCACCAGCTACCGCCCGCCGGTCGACTTGAAAACTACCGCCGACATCCAGAACATCAAGCCCAACGGCCACAAAGAGATCGCGCTCAACTTCATCACGCCGCACCAGAAGTGGGGAATCCACTCGACCTACACCGACAACCTCTTGATGCTCACGCTCAACCGCGGCGGCCCGGTGATCTGGCTCTCCGAGGACGACGCCAAGAGCGTCGGCATCGTCGATAACGACTGGGTCGAGCTCTTCAACATCAACGGCGCGATCGCCGCGCGCGCGGTGGTCAGCCAGCGCGTCAAACCGGGAATGGTGATGATGTACCACGCGCAGGAAAAAATCATCAACACGCCAGGATCTGAGATCACCGGAATGCGTGGCGGAATCCACAACTCGGTGACGCGAATCGTCCTCAAACCGACGCACATGATCGGCGGCTACGCGCAGTTTTCCTACGGCTTCAACTACTACGGAACGATCGGCGCCAACCGCGACGAGTTCGTCGTCGTGCGCAAGATGAACAAGGTCGACTGGCTTGACGACGAGCCGGTCGCCGAGTCCGTGCAGGCGTGAGGGGACGATGATGACGCAGAAAAGAGCTGTTAACCACGGAGTACACGGAGGGCACGGAGAAGAAACGAATTGTTCGCTGGGATGCGCCTATCGCCCTCTTTGCTCACATCCAAATGATCACGAGATTGCCTTTTCTCCGTGTGCTCCGTGCTCTCCGTGGTTCCGAACTGGTCTTTCTAGAGGACTATGACATGAAAATTCGCGCTCAAATCGGCATGGTCTTGAACCTCGACAAGTGCATCGGTTGCCACACCTGCTCGGTGACCTGCAAGAACGTGTGGACCAGCCGCCCGGGAATGGAATACGCCTGGTTCAACAACGTCGAGACCAAGCCCGGCATCGGCTACCCCAAGGAGTGGGAGAACCAGGATAAGTGGAACGGCGGCTGGGTACGCCAGGCCAACGGCAAGATCGCGCCGCGCCAGGGCGGCAAGTGGAAGCTCTTGATGCGCATCTTCGCCAACCCCAACCTGCCGCAGATCGACGACTATTACGAACCCTATACCTTCGACTACGACCACCTGCTGTCGGCGCCCGAGTCGAAGGTGACGCCGACGGCGCGGCCGCGCAGCCTGATCACCGGCAAGCGCATGGAGAAGATCGTCTGGGGGCCGAACTGGGAGGAAATCCTCGGCGGCGAGTTCGCCAAACGCAGCAAGGACAAAAACCTCGACGGTTTCGAAGCGACGCAGAAGGAAATGCTCGGCCAGTTCGAGAACACTTTCATGATGTACCTGCCGCGCCTGTGCGAACACTGCCTCAACCCGACCTGCGTGGCGTCGTGCCCGTCGGGGTCGATCTATAAGCGCGAGGAGGACGGCATCGTGCTGATCGACCAGGACAAGTGCCGCGGCTGGCGAATGTGCGTCTCCGGCTGCCCGTACAAGAAGATCTATTACAACTGGAAATCGGGCAAGGCCGAGAAGTGCATCTTCTGCTACCCGCGAATCGAAGCCGGCCAGCCGACGGTCTGTTCGGAGACCTGCGTCGGACGAATCCGCTACCTCGGCGTGCTGCTCTACGACGCCGACCGCATCGAAGCGGCGGCGAGCGTCGAGCACGACCGCGACCTCTACCAGGCGCAGCTCGACTTGTTCCTCGACCCCAACGACCCGAAGGTCATCGAACAGGCGCGGCTCGACGGCATCCCCGACCAATGGATGGACGCCGCACGTAACAGCCCAGTTTACAAGATGGCGGTCGAGTGGAAGGTCGCGCTGCCGCTGCATCCCGAGTACCGCACCTTGCCGATGGTCTGGTACGTGCCGCCGCTCTCGCCGATCAGCGCCGCGGCCAACGCCGGCGCGGTCGGCGTCAATGGCGAAATTCCCGACGTCAAGTCGCTGCGCATTCCGGTCAACTATCTCGCCAACCTGCTGACCGCCGGCGATACCCAGCCGGTCGAGCGCGCGCTCGAACGCTTGCTGGCGATGCGCGCCTACCAGCGCTCCAAGCACGTCGACGGGCTCGTCAATACAGCGGTGCTCGACCAGGTCGGCATGAGCTCGGCCGAAGTCGAATCGATGTACCAGGTGATGGCGATCGCCAACTACGAGGACCGCTTCGTGATCCCGAGCACGCACCGCGAGTACGCCGAAAATACCTTCGACATGCGCGGCGGCTGCGGCTTCTCGTTCGGCAACGGCTGCTCCGACGGGACCAGCGAAGCGAGCCTGTTCGGCGGGACCAAACGGCGAACCATCCCGATCAAGGCGGAGATCTGACCATGGCCCAAGCGATCAATACCTCGATCAGCCTGCGCGTCCTGGCCCGGCTGCTGTCGTACCCGGACGCAGCGTTGCGCGCCGACCTGCCCGACATGCGCGCCGCGCTGCTCGCCGAACGCGCGCTCTGCGCCGCGCGCAAGGACGAGCTCTACGCGCTGATCGAAACGCTAGCGCACGGCGACGCGCTCGACCACGAAGCGCAGTACGTCGAGCTCTTCGACCGCGGCCGCGCCACCTCCTTGCACCTCTTCGAACACGTGCATGGCGACTCGCGCGATCGCGGCCCGGCGATGGTCGATCTCGTCCAAACCTACGAAGCCGCCGGCCTCTTCCTGGGCCCCGGCGAGCTGCCCGACTTCCTGCCGGTGCTGCTCGAATTCGCCTCGTCGCAGCCGTCAAGCCAGGCGCGTTCGCTGCTCGGCGAAATGGCGCATCTCTTCAACGCCATTTTCAACGCGCTGCAGCAACGCAAAAGCCCGTACGCCAGCGCGCTCGGCGCACTGCTCGAGCTGGCTGGCGAAACCGCGCACGCGGTCGCCGTCGTCCCCGACGAAGCACTCGACGAAGCCTGGGAAGAGCCCGAGGTCTTTGGCGGCTGCTCGTCGAAAGGACAAATCAAACCCGGCCAGGAAAAAACCGGTCAAGCTATCCAGCCCATCCACTTCGTCAAAGCCCCCAGCGCAGGAGCCAAGGCCTCAGCACCCACCGGAGTCCCGTCATGAACCCACTCGACACCTTTCTCTTCGGCGTCTATCCGTACATCTGCCTTTCGATTTTCCTGCTCGGCAGCCTGATCCGCTTCGACCGCGACCAGTACACCTGGAAGAGCGACTCGTCGCAACTGCTCAAGGCCGGGCAATTGAGACTGGGCAGCAACCTCTTCCACGTCGGCGTGCTGTTCCTGTTCTTCGGCCACCTGTTCGGCATGCTGACGCCGCATTTTCTCTACGAGCGCTTCATTGACGCCGGAACCAAGCAGCTGCTGGCGATGACCGCCGGCGGCATCGCCGGCCTGCTCGGCTTCGTCGGCGTGACTTTGCTGCTGCACCGGCGCCTCACTGAACCGCGAATCCGCGTGAACTCGAAGACCAGCGACATCGTACTGCTCGTGCTGCTCTGGCTGCAGCTCGCGCTGGGACTGGCGACACTGCCGCTGTCGGCACAGCACCTCGACGGCAGCATGATGATGCGCCTCGCGGGATGGGCGCAACGCATCGTGAGCTTCCAGGCCGGCGCTCCGGAAATGCTCGCCGAGGCGAGCTGGATCTTCAAGGCGCACATGCTGCTCGGCATGAGCATCTTCCTGATCTTCCCGTTCACTCGCCTGGTCCACGTCTGGAGCGGTTTCGGCGCCGCCGCCTACCTCGTCCGTCCGTACCAGGTGGTGCGTTCGCGCCGCCTCAACGTCCCTGCCGGACACAACCAGCCGCGCCGCCCCGGTGCCGGCGTTTGAGGGCGATACTGCAAATCCAACAACGAAGAACACGGAGAACACGAAGAGAAACCAAAGCTTGAATGAAATTGATAGCTCACCCGATGGGTGGCAATTGAATTCAGCATTTTCTCGGTCTTTCTTCGTGGCCTTCGTGCCCTTCGTGGTTAATTCATATTTCCAGCGTTAAGGACTCTTCCATGCCAACCGATACCACCGTGACGCCAGCCTCGATCAACGGCGTGAATATCCACTCCGCCGAAGAAAAGCTCTCGGCCGACGAGCTGCGCCAGCGTGCGTGCTCCGAACTGCTGCGCCAAGTGGCGCAGGCCAAGGGGTTGCTGCTGGCCGAAGACCGCGCCAGCGGCGACGGCGTCCTGAGCGAAGCAGCATCGCGAGCGATCGAAACGCTGCTCGAGCAGAGCATCGCCACTCCGCAGCCGTCCGACGACGAGTGCCGGCGCCACCACGCCGCGCACCAGGCGAGCTACGCCACCGGCGAGCGCGTCGATGCGCGCCACATTCTGTTCGCCGTCACCGACGGCGTCGACATCGTCGCGCTGCGCAACCGCGCCGAGACGACGCTGCTCGATGTGCGCTGCCACGATGCTCAGGTCGCCGAAGACAAGTTCGCGCAGGCCGCCGCCACCCAGTCGAACTGCCCGAGCGGCGCCGAAGGCGGCAATCTCGGCTGGCTCTCCGCCGCCGATTGCGCGCCCGAGTTCGCCAAGGAAATTTTCGGCCACGCCGAGGTCGGCGTCCTGCCGCGCCTGGTACATAGCCGTTTCGGCTTTCACGTCGTCGAAGTACTGGCGCGCCAGCCTGGCGTAGACCAGCCGTTCGACGCGGTGCGCGGCGCGGTGGTCATGGCCATGCAGCAAAAAGCCTACGTCACCGCCTTGCGCCACTATCTGCAGCAATTGGCCGCCGAGGCGGCGATCGTCGGCGTCGAACTGGAGACCGCCGACTCGCCGCTGATTCAGTGACGCGGGTCGGCCCGAATTGCTTTTTTTCCACGAAGAGCACGAAGAGAAGCAATGACATAAAGTGCTCGTCAAATCACCCGCTTGTTGCATTAAAAACAAGACCCTATGTCTTTCTTCGTGTTCTTCGTGAACTTCGTGGTTAATTTCGATTCCTATGTTCATCAAGACACCGCCGAACGTTCAAGCCAATTGCCATGAGATCAACGTGACCCAGGCATCAATCATCGACACCCTGCAGCGGCCACTGCGCGACCTGCGCATTTCGCTCACCGACCGCTGCAATCTGCGCTGTACCTACTGCATGCCGCGCGAGGTCTTCGGCAAGGATTTCGTTTTCCTGCCGCGCGCCGAACTGCTGAGCTTCGAGGAGATCGAACGAATCGCGCGACTCTTCGTCGGACTCGGCGTACGCAAGCTTCGCCTCTCCGGCGGCGAGCCGCTGCTGCGCCACGGCGTCGAGCGCCTGATCGAGAAACTGGCGAAGCTGCAGTGCCCAGACGGCCAGGGCGTCGAACTGGCGATGACCACCAACGGCGTGCTGCTCGCCAAGAAGGCGCGCTCGCTCAAGGACGCGGGACTCACCCGCCTGACCGTCAGTCTCGACGGCCTTTCCGACGCGACCTTCAAGCTGATGAGCGATTCGGCGGCCGCCGTGTCGACCGTGCTCGACGGCATCGCCGCCGCGCAGGCCGTCGGACTTTCACCGGTCAAGGTCAATGCGGTGATCAAACGCGGCGTCAACGAGCACGAGATCATTCCACTGGTGCGGCACTTCCGCCACAGCGGGATCATCGTTCGCTTCATCGAGTTCATGGACGTCGGTTCGACCAACGGCTGGAAAATGGACCAAGTGGTGAGCGCCCGCGAAGTCCTCGATCGAATCAACCACGAGTACCCGCTGCAAGCGATAGCCGCCAACTACAACGGCGAGGTCGCCAAACGCTGGGCCCATCAGGATGGCGGCGGCGAGATCGGCGTAATCGCCTCGGTGACCGGCGCCTTCTGCGCCGACTGCAGCCGCATCCGGCTGTCGACCGACGGCAAGCTCTACACCTGCCTGTTCGCCACGCACGGCGTCGATCTGCGCGATCCGCTGCGGCACCAAGGCAGCGACGAGACGCTCACCCGCCTGATCGAGAGCACCTGGGCGCAGCGCGGCGACCGCTACTCGGTGCTTCGCCACGCGGCGACGCTGCAGCCTTCGCACAAAATAGAAATGTCGTATATCGGCGGATAGGCCGTCACTTCGGCAGAGCGTTCGCCGCCGGTGCTGGAACGGCACGACGAGCCGATCGATAGACCGCCACAAAGGGAACGCCCTCAAAAAGCTCCCGATATTGACCAAGCTCGGGATCGATTCCCGCACGCTTGAGTTCGTCGGCATTGACCTCCTTGGTCAGCAGCCAGACCGGCGCAGGATTGTCCTTGAGCGAATCGAGATCGCTGATGAATCGAGGCAAGAAATCCATTTTCGCGTTGACCAGATACTTGATCGCCAAGCCATCCGGATTTTCCTTGTAGAACACCAGTTCGCCTGGCCTTTCAGCCCTGAGCGCCTCGATTCGCCGAACGAAACCGTTGGTGTCGTGCACCTGGCTGTTGATCGGCTCAAAGACCCCGACCTGAAAGACGTAGACCGACAGGCAGGCGACGAGACAAAGAGGCACAGAAATATCGGCGCTGTGGCGTCTTAAAAATACAGCCCGCAAGACGCTGACGACGAATATTGAAAGAAAGATCACCAGATAGAGCGTCAGATTGAGTCCGGCATCGGCGAACTTCGCCTTTTGCGTATAGCTGAAAATGGCCAGCAGCAACGGAAGCAGCAGCAAGACCAGTTCGACGCAGCGCCTTATCCACTTCATCGACGGCGACCTGGCATTGAGCAAGGCGTAACTCGCCAGAGCGGCCAAGGGCGGAATGGCCGGCAGGATGTAGCGGATCTTCTTGGTTTGCGGAACGGACAAGCCGAGCAGGACAATCCCGGCCCAAGCGAGCAACAGGATCAAGACCTTGGCATACTCGCCCAGCGTCCTTGTCCTGAGCTTTTCAAAGAGCAGGCCCAGCGCGACGAGCACGGCGATCGGATAACTCAAGGCATAGTTTCCGAAGCTGCTGGTGAAGTAATAGTATCTCGGCAGATCGGCGGCCTCGCCGAAACGGCTGGTCGCCTGCATTTTTATGATGTCGAGGACAAAATCCATCCCGTAGACCAGCAGGGTCACGCCCAACATGGCGAGCACACAGGCGAGCAGAATGGCGGCGCTCGACGCGGCGAATACCAGCACGTCGCGGCGTCCGCCGGTCAGCATCAGGTGCGAGAGAACGACGCCCGCAGGAATCACGATGCCGATCGGGCCGCGGATCAGGAAGCCGGCAATGAGCAGAAGCCAAAGCAGCTTTGTCGGCAGCGCGGCCTGCTCGCGATACGCCTGGTGGGTCAAATAGAAAGCGGCCAGCGTGATCGCCGACACCATCTGGTCGATTGAAATCGATCGAGACTCGGCCACGAACATCAAGGTCAGCAGTTCAAAGCCAACGGCCAATGCGCCCCAGCGCTTTGCGTAGGACGCGAGGAGACGGTAGGTCAAGGCGACGACCAGCGCCGACGCCAAGGCCGTTGGCAGCACCGCCGAAAACTTGGTGACCTCGCCGAAGGGAAGCGACGATAGCCAGATCAGCAGCGTCGAGGTCACAGGATAATCGGGGTACGGCTGGCCATACGTCGTCGGAAACAGTGTCGGCCCATGGCGCAGCATTTCCTGGGCAAAAACGGCGAAACGGGTCTCGAAGTTGATGAACGGCTGATGCCAAATCCCGAAGGTAAACAGCAAGACCGCGAAAACCCACAAGCACAAGGTCTCATTCCTGGAAACGAAGCCGTGCACGCGCTGCTTGATTTCGATCATTACTTCAAGGGCTTTCTACATGGGTTATGGAGCAAGCGCGAAACGCCGCTCCGACAATCGGTAGCCAAGACGGTGGCGACGCATACACTACAACAGCCTCCCGCTGGGCTCAATCTTCTTTTGCCGGTTTCGTCCATTTGCGCCGCCGCGGCACTCGGCAAAAGCCCGTGCCCAGCGCGCCATCAACGCAGGCACACGGAAGCCTTGCCCACTGTCTTTTTTTATCGCACCGCAATATCCGCGCAGCTCATCCGTCTCCCCAGGCATGGAACATAGACAAACCCAAGCGTCACCTCGCCCTTCGCCTCATCCCTCCGTCCCGCCTGAGCGCTTGCGCCGCGCCCTGTGGCGCTTCCTGCCGTTCATCGGAGGCCTGCATGCCTATATCGGCTGGCGCCTGCTCCCCGCGTTCGATCTAGGCGCAAGCGCTCTGACGTTGGCGATTGGCGGCCTGCTGATCTCCGCCGTACTCGTTCCGCTCGGTCTGCTGGCACGCTTCGTCGTCGACCGGCCGGCGCTTGCCGACCGGCTCGCCTGGCTCGGCGGCCTGGCGATGGGGCTGTTTTCCTCACTGCTGGTGCTGACCGTACTGCGCGATATCGTCCGCTTGTTTGCCGACGCACCATCGCTCGCCGAACCGACGGCCGTCGCCGTCACTGGCCTGGCCGGCATGTTCACGCTGCTCGGCTACGCCAACGCCCGACGACTGGCCCGCGTCGTCGAGGTCGATATTCCCTTGGCTAATCTGCCGCAAGAGCTGGCGGGGTTCACCATCGTCCAGCTCAGCGACATTCACGTCGGGCCGACAATCAAGCGCGAATACGTCCAGGCCATCGTCGACCGCGTCAATCAGCTCGATGCCGATCTGATCGCAATTACCGGCGACGTGGTCGACGGCAGCGTCGAACACTTGCGCGCCCATACCGCACCACTCGCTAGCCTGCGCAGCCGCCATGGCAGCTACGTGGTGACCGGCAATCACGAGTACTACTCTGGGGCAGCAGCGTGGGCACGCGAGTTCGAAAGGATCGGACTACACGGGCTTTACAACAGCCACGTCGTCATCGCCCACCAAGGCGCCCGCTTCGTGCTGGCCGGGGTAACCGACTTCTCTGCCGTCGCCTTCGCTGACGCGCAGGCCAGCGATCCGGCTGCGGCGCTGGCCGGCAGTCCGCCCGATCTGGTGCGCATTCTCCTCGCTCACCAACCACGCTCGGCGACTGCCGCCGAAGCCGCCGGCTTCGATCTCCAGCTCTCCGGCCATACACACGGCGGCCAATTCTGGCCGTGGAATCATTTCGTTCCGTTGCAGCAGCCGTTTACCGCCGGTCTGCACCAGCTCGGCCGACTGGCGGTCTACACCAGCCGTGGCACCGGCTACTGGGGACCGCCCAAGCGGCTCGGTGCGCCTTCGGAGATTACCGTGCTGCGCCTGATGACAGCCTGAGTGGCCGACAGCATCTACCTCATGGCTAGCCAACGTTCGTTAGGCCAACGCCATCTTCGCTATGAACTGGCTTGCCCAGCCGCGGCAATGCTCAGCAGAACAGCAAAAATCAAAGTTGGCTGGCGAACACGTGCCGATAGGACGCCCCTGCTGACGTTGTGCGGATTCAAGGTTCGACCGCAGGCATCCGATTACAGCAGTCGTTCTGACCAACAACTCGCGGGCAAGTCGTCGGCCAAGGCAGCCAACTCATCAGGCATTGAAATCTGGCAGCTTGGCTGACCTAAGCAGACTCTGGCGATTTGCCGAAATGCCTTGGAGATTTCAGAGCAGACTGAAACATAAACCTACTCTGCAGCCACGCGTGTATCTCCGTATGGCCGCTTTTTTGTAACGCACCCGCCGTTAATTATGACCACACGCCGGTAAGCCGTCGACAGGATCAACGATAGAGCATATGCGTCAGGTCGGCGTTATGCACAAAGCGTTCGGCCGGGGGCAGCGCTGCCTGGTGGTTGTAGATGATGAGCGGTACCTGCAACTCATGGGGTGAGCCGTGGGAGCGGTATCCCTCAGGCAGGTCTTCATATTCGCCTTCCATTTCGCCGAATACCGTATCGCGATCACCGAAGACGCACAGATGGCCGATCCGTTCCGGCAGCAACCCCCAATGCCGCGCTGCCTCTTCGCGACTCATGACGCGCTCGACGCCGGTGAGGCTTTGCAGCGTTTCTGCTACCTGTTGTGCGTCGGCAGGATCGTTGAGATAAACCCAGGCCGCACCGCCGAAGGTGCGGTGATGTTTCACGTAACGGTCCTTTTCGGCGGACATGGCGAAGCGTACTGGCGTGCCGCGGTTGGCGCAGGCCTTGCCCAAATCCCAGCAGCGCCGTTTGTAGTTCATGCCGTGGTCGGCAGTGATGAAAAAGGCGGCATCGGGTGCGACGGCGGCGGCTTCGGCGTGAAGCTTGTCGAGGGTTTCCAGGTGTTCGATGGATTCGGGCGCATCAGGAGCCCATTGGTGCATGGGGTAGTCCGTGGTATGGACGTAGAGCACGCCGATGTCGGGGCGATTGGTCAGGATGTCGATGGCCACGCGCCATAGCCAGTAGTTGATTTCCCGGCTGTAGATGTCCGGCGCCGGGCCATGGCGGGCAACATATTCCTCGGCTGGCGCCTCGGCGGCAATGGCGATCTCGCAGCCGCCTGCCAGCAGATTGACGGTTTTCTTCTTGCAGGTGAGCAGGGCTGAGCGGACGCCCTGGGCAGCCGCGCGCTGCATCAAGGTGGGCACGCGGATGAACTCGGCGTTTTCCATGTAATCGTGCTGACCATCCGCTTCGTGGAAGTAATAGTTGCCGGTGATGCCGTGCTCTCTGGGCAGAGCGCCACAGCAGATGGATACGTTGTTGGCGTTCGTCACGCTGGGGATGACGGCCTCGACGTTCTGGTGGAATCCAGATTCGGCCATCCGCTTCAGGGTGGGCAGTGGGCTGGCCTCGAAATAGTCGGTGCCAAAGCCGTCAATCATACTGATCAAGATACGCTGTGGTGTTGTCATGTTTTCTTTCCGGTTAGGTTAGCCAATTTGGCCGGTAACGAATTCCCTGGTCAGCGATTCGCGTGGGTCTTCGAATATTTGTTGGGTAGGCCCAGCCTCCATCAGGCGACCGTCATAGAAGAACAAGGCATTGCGCGACACGCGCCGCGCCTGGCTCATGTTGTGGGTGACGATGACGATGGTGTAGTCGCGTTCCAACTCGATAATCAGTTCCTCGATGCGCCGGGTCGCCGCCGGATCGAGGGCCGAACAAGGTTCGTCCATGAGGATCACCGTGGGTTGGTTTGCCAGCGTGCGGGCCAGGCACAAGCGCTGCTGCTGGCCGCCGGACAGGGTGCCGGCATGAGCGCCGAGGCGATCCCGCACCTCGTTCCATAGCCCCACGCGTTCGAGATATTTGCGCGCGTAGTCGGTTTCGTCCGCACGCCGGACCAGTTTGTGGAAGCGCGCTCCGAACAGGACGTTCTCCTTGATCGACATGGGAAAACTGACTGGCCGCTGATGGATGATGCCGATCTGTTTGCGAATGTCATCGACGTTGCACGCCGAGGCATAGATGTCGTGGCCGCGATACAGCACCGAGCCACCACGCACGCGGGCTCTGGGGGTCAGTTCTAGAGTGCGGTTAAGCGTTTTGATGAAGGTGCTTTTGCCGCAACCCGAAGGCCCCATCACGGCGGTCACTTGGCGCGATGGAATACGACAGCTGATGTTGGTCAGAGCGCTGGATCGGCCGTAGTGGACTTGCAGGTCGCGAACCTCAAGGGTGGGGGCGAGGCTGGGACTATTGGGCATAAACGGACTCCTAATAATGTTCCGGCAGGCGGCGGCGCAACAGCATGCTCAGGGCGTTGACCAGCAGGATGCCGACAACCAACACCAGCGCGGTGCCGTAGGCGTGGTCGAAGGACACCGCCTCGGAAACCAGGTTGTACAGGTGGGTGGGTAGAGTCATGACCGGCGTGGTCATGGCGGGATTGGTGACAGTAAATACCGTGCTGGCGGTGAACATGACGGGGGCAGCGGATCCCGCCGCGTGGCCGGCGGCCAGCACCGCTGAGGCGGCGATACCCGGCCACGCCCTCGGCAGCAGGATTCGGCGCGCCACCCAGGATCTGCTGACGCCCAGCGCAAGGGCCGACTCGCGTTCCAGGCTCGGCACGGCGGCCAGCGCGGCGCGGCTGCCGATCAGGATGATGGGAAACATCATCATTCCCAGAGTCAGCCCGCCAGCCAACAAAGAGATGTTCATGGCCAGGAACACCACCAATAGTGCATAGCCGAACAGGCCGTAGATGACGGCCGGTATGGCCCCCAGGCACTCAGCGGCAAATTCCAGCAGTCGGACCCAGAATGCGCAGGGAGCGAACTCGCTCAGATAGATACCGCCGCCGACCCCGAGTGGCAGCGCCACCGCCAAGCCCATACCGACCAGATACAAGGTGCCCAGTATGGCCGGACCGATGCCCCCGGCCGAGCCCAAGGGGACACCCGACGGGCCAGACAGGAGGAATTCCCAGCACATGACGTGCATACCGCGTACGGCGAGAAAGCCCAGGATGGCCAAGGGTAAGGCCAGCGCCAGCAGGCCTGTCAGCCAGACCAGCACAGTGGCGAAACGATCGCCCAAGTAGGCCACCGACAGCGACGGGGGGGACTGGGGCTTAGACATGGCGGGACAACATCCTGCGTTTCAAAGCCAGTACGGTCAGGTTGATGACCACGGTGATGACCATCAGGAGCAGGCCTGCCGCCATGAGGGCATGATACTTATCCGAGTCCACGCCGGCCTCCCCCAGTTCGGTCAGGATCAACGCCGTGATGGGCTGGCCGCGATCCATGGGGGAATGAGGGACGGCTGTGGCATTACCAGCCAGCATCAGCACCGCCAGGGCTTCGCCGAGTGCTCGCGCCAAGCCCAGGACGATTGCGGCGAAGAGGCCGGGCGCCGCTTGGCGCAAGACGACATGCTGGATGACATGCCAGCGGGTGACTCCGGTTGCGTAGGCGGATTCGCGCAAATTTCCAGGAACGCCGCGCAATGCCTCGGTGGCGGTACTGGCGACGAAGGGCAGGACCATCACGGACAGGATCAAACCGGCGGCCAGAATGCATTCGCCGGCTGCCAGGCCAAAGCTGTTTTCAAACAAAGGGATCAGGGTGACATAGCCAAAAAAGCCATAAACTACGGAGGGAATGCCCGCCAACAGTTCCATGCAAGGCCGCAGTAGGCCGCGCAACAATGGCGGAGCGATTTCAGAGGTAAAGATGGCCACCCCCAGCGCGACCGGCACGGCCAGCAGCAAGGACAGGGCTGTGACCAGCAGGCTGGATAACCAAGCGTGGAGGATGCCGTAGCTGGGTGGTTCGGCTAAGGGTTCCCAAGGTAGCACAAACAGCAAGCCTTTCAGCCCGCCCGCTTGCTTCAGCGCGGGCAGTGCTTCCGCCGCGACGTACAGGACAATCAGCAGGAGAGCACCGGTGCCCAGCAACATGAAACCTAAACTGACCGCCCAGAGTGCCAGGTCGCTCCAGCGCCGCCCGCGCCAAGCGACCCGCGCAGGCGAGAGCAGCGTGCTGGTGTTTCCTGCCGGGACTGTCATGGCGACCATATCAGCGCTTGGCGGGCACGTAGCCCAGGCTATCGACCACGGCTTGACCATCGCTCAGCACATAGTCGACGAAGGCCTTGGCATAAGCGTCAGGAACATCCTTCACCAGCAGGTTCAGGGGCCGCGCGAGTTTGTACGTGCCGTTGAGGACGTTCTCGTTGCTGGGCGAGACACCATCCAGAGCATAACTCTTCAGGGCGCCATCTGATTGGCTAACCAGGCCGGAAGATATGTAGCCGATGGCCAGAGTATTGTTTTTCAGCTTTTGCAAAAGTGCGCCCTGGGACGGCAGTTGCAGAGCTTTGGGCGAAATCTGCTTGCCCTTCATGAGTACCTCCTGCAGCACTTCCGTCGAGCCCGCACCGGCATCCCTGGTCAACAGGACAATTTCCCGCTTGGGCAACTTCTTGACCAATTCGCTGTAGTAAGCGGTTTCTCCGGCAAAGAGGCGGACGACCTCGTCGCCGGATAGTTGTTTCACCGTCGCGGCCATCGGGTTCTTGGCACTGCTGGCGATAGCGACGGCATCCTTGCCCACCAGATAGGTCTGGTGCTGTCCGAGCGAGGACACCTCCTTGTCTTTGAGGTCGCGGGAAACCATGCCGATGTTTACGGTACCGTTCAGTACCGATTTGACCCCGAAACTGGATCCGCCACCGGTCACGAAAATGATGACAGGCTTTTCCGGCAGATTGGGTGCCACCTTGTTCCAGGTCTTGTACTTTTCCATGAAATCGCTCGCGGCCGTTGAGATTGCCGGCAGCAGCGTGGTCGAACCGCCCACCCGGAGCACGCCGTCCTCGGCGAGCGCATGTGTGCTGGTGATGGCCAGTAGCGCCAGCGCTGTGGCCTTGATGAACAGCCATCGTGTCATATTGATCATTTCTAGTCCTTTGCAGAGAAGGCCAGTTAAGCCCGCCCGGGCACGCGATACCTGCCCGGCAACGAGCGTCGCGAAACCGCAACAGAAGGCATGCTAGACTCTGTACATTGCAGATTGTTTACAATCCAAAGGAAATTCGACCGGCCATGCTCCCTCCTACCTCTGCTCTAACGTTATTGCGCGATCATTCGCTGCCCTCCGTGGTACAAAAGGAAATCGAATCCCTGATTCTCGAAGGACAACTGTCGCCCGGCGCGAAGCTATCCGAAATGGATTTAGCGCAACGCTTTGGCGTCTCCCGTGGCCCCGTACGCGAGGCCTTCCGGGGACTGGAGGAAAAAGCGCTGGTGCGTGTCGAAAAAAACCGTGGGGTGTATGTGCGGGAGATTTCCCTGGATGAAGCGGATCAGATATACGACGTGCGCCTTGCCTTGGAAGGTCGTATGGGTTTCTTGGCGGCTCAGCGACGCACGCCGGAGCAAACTGAGGCGCTGGAGCGGGCTTTGACGGTTGTGAGCGAGGCCGCCACGGCCGGTGATGCCGATTCTTACCACGCTGCGAATCTGGCTCTGCACGAACACATCGCCCTTTGCGCGGCCAATCCAAAATTGAGCGAAACGTATCAGCGCCTCGTGAACGAACTGACCCTATACCGTCGCCGGACTCACAAGGGGGGGGAATGGTCCATGAAGGAGGCGTGCGCAGAACACGCTAGAATTGTCAATGCAATACGGGCTGGAGATGCCGAAGCAGCCCGCAAGCTTCTTGAAGCACACGTCGAAGCCGGGCGCCAGCGTTTGCATGAGGCCATAAGACGCGTGACGGCAGACGATCTGCCTAGTGCCAAATGAACCGAGGCGCTATTTTTCTTCCAGATTCTCGTGTAGACGCACTGTTGGCAAATTTATCCGTCCGAAATTCAACAACGGCGAGGCTATGGTTCCCTGCGGTGGGGTTACGCTCTAATTTGATGCGGTTATTGGGTATGATTCGGCAAGGATATCGTTCTTTGTGGCGGCAAAATTATTCTACCCTGGACAGGCTGTGTCCCCGGAACCATAACTTTGCCGTTTGGCAAGGATATGCATGCTTCCAAGTAAAAGCCAACCGGACTCGGTTGGCTTTTTGCATTTCTGCCCTACCAAAACCTCGACTACGAATTATCGTTGTCGCTTAGCGATCTTCTCGGCGGGTATTCGACGCTTTGCTGCCTTTTGAACATGTCCAACGGAAAGTCAGTGGCCATGAGCCGGAGCGACTGCTTGTCGAAATTGGCTAAAGGATGTGAAACTCATGAATGCAGCCTCAAACGCAACGTCGCGCTCGCTGGGTTACGCGATTATCATAATCGAGAAGATGGAAAAGGCAATCGCTCTGAGCTGCGAGCAGTATGACTGGAACGCGTTCACCAAGTATTTTGCTCGAAAACACTGCTAAAGATGACCTTGCTGCTTCGATCGAATCAAGGGGGCTATTGTTCGGGTTGTTTCTTCGCCGGCTGTTCAGCCGACACGGCCATCATGTGCATAAGCCGTAATAAATGAATAGCAGAGACGCGCATCGTCAACCAAGTCGAGGAAGCTGATCGGGCGATGCTGCCAACCGTCGAAATTCGGAGCGTTTCTTTCCTCTGTAAGGTCGCGCATGGCCATACCCCAGTCCGTAAACACGCGGCTTCGAGTCGGTCCTTCGATGACGATGCGGACTTGGCCGTGTCGAGGATCGGCCTTGATTTTCTCCATCAGGGACGATACGGCCTTCTGCTCACCCTCCAGCATCTGCATGAAGTAACCATCCTGATGGATGAGACAGCCGGTCAAGCCGGCCGAACGGTTGAATGCACGGGACTTGCAGAGCAATTCGTCAAGATCTTGCGCCGTCATGGGTTGAACGGCCCGGCTGACATAGATCAAGAAATAGATGGAGGTGGCTATATGTTGAGAGTGGTCGCGACTCTCCCCTTCCACCGTGTCTATGAACACCGATTCCAACAGAGGACGATGGAAGTAATAACCCTGGATAAAATTGCAGCCGCTGGCACTCAGTTCGCGGTGTTGAGCCTCCGTTTCGACCCCTTCGGCGACCAGTTTCAAACCGAGTGCGCGGCCCAGACTGATCACCGCACGGACGACAGCTCTGCTCTCCGAACTCGTTTCGATACCGTCAACAAAGGCGCGGTCAATCTTCAACACGTTCACGGGTAGTCGGGTGAGTTGAGCAAGTGATGAATAACCGGTACCGAAATCATCGACGGCCACCCGCAAACCGAGGTCGGTCAGGCGGCTCAGGATACGCAGATTGGCATCTACGTTCGCCATCAACGAGGTTTCAGTGATTTCCAGAATCAGCCGCGCTGGATTGGCGCCCGTTTCGCTCAGTATGGCGGCAAAGTCCTCTGCCAGCGACGCTACGTTCAGTTGCCGAGTGGATACATTTACCGAAACATAAGGCGCGCTTTCCCCCCAGCGACGACGCCAATCCACTTCGGCCCGACAGGCCTGGCGAAAGACCCAGGCGCCAATGGGAACTATGGTGCCCATCATTTCGGCGATAGGGATGAAGACCGCAGGTGATATCTCGCCTTCCGGGGGGGTCCAGCGCAGCAGTAGCTCTGCGCCGACGATGCGGCCACTTTCTGCCGCCACGATGGGCTGGAAACGCGGTGACAATTCATTATTTTCAATGGCCGTGCGCAAGCCGTTGGAAATTGTCAGCCGCTGCTTGGTCAGGGTCTGGAGACCATCACTGAAGAACTGCCAGCTGTCGCGCCCCTTTCCTTTGGCCGCAGACATTGCGGTGTCGGCATGATGCAGCAGGTCGTCAACGGAGTGGGTACTTCCGTGTCCGATAGCGATGCCTACGCTGGCCGTCAGATAAAGAGGGATGTCTTCAAAATCGATGGGACGCCGCAGGGCCACATTGATCCGTTCGGCAAGACCGGCCATCGCGGTCGGTTGTTCGATCTGCTCGCAAAAGACAACAAACTCATCTCCCGAAAGGCGCGCCACGGTATCGTCTGGTCGGACCTGTTCGACAAGCCGGCTCGCCACGGTCTTCAATAGCAGATTTTCGACCTCATGACCGTACGTTCCTTTGACCAACCTGAAATCATCGAGGTCGACGAACAACAGAGCTACATTCAGTCCGTTACGCCGTGAACGTTGCAGGGCACGGCCAATTCTCTCCTGGATCAGCGTACGGTTGGGCAGACCGGTCAGGCCGTCATGCGTCGACTGGTGGAGCAATTGCTCTTCATGTTGCCTGAGTTCAGACGTGTCACGAATAAAGGCAACGGCATAACCTTCCTGCCCTTCACTCGGAACCCCGAGGCTAACGGCAACTGGGAACACGGCACCATCCTTGTGCCGGCCGGTCAGGCTCGGCATCTCAGCCATCGGGCGTGATCGCATCGGGGGATGAGGTGGCTGCCGGCGGACTTGGCAAGACTGTCGATGCCGATTCGGCAAGACCAATTCCATTGGTTGGCCGATGAGTTCCTCGGGCGTATAGCCGAAAAGGGTTTCCATCATGGGGTTAGCCATCACGATATAGCCTTGGCGGTCTACGCCAATCGCTCCATCTGGCGAGGCATGCAGCAGGTGGCGAAATAGCGCATCTCGCGTCTCCCTCTCCTGGTGTAACCCGTCAATGGATGCTTCCGGGCTGGCTGTGGTCGGCATTATCAGTCGACGATAAGCCCTATCGAGAATCCTCATGGCAGAATTTCCTTTAGTTCAGAACCGGTAGCAGGCTCACTGCCAGATCGGAAAAATCCTGCGCTCCCCGACTATTGGCGGCGTAGTAACGCACAGGCTTGCCGGCCGCGAAGGCTTCCGCCAACCGTATGTCATTGCGAATGCCCGACAGCACGCGATGAGCGCCAAATTGGCGCGACACATCATTCGTTACTGCCCGGTGCTGACGGATGTGTTCAGTCAAGGCTGTGGGCAGGAAACCGAGAATTTTCAGGGACGGATTTTCCCCTGTCTTTACCTTGAACAGAATCCGCATCAGTTGGCGAATCCCCTCAAATGAGAGTGGATGCGGAACGTAGGGAACCAGCACCCAATTGGCAGCCGTGAGCGCGTTAAGCAGAAGACAATCCAGTGATGGCGGCGTATCGAGAATCACCACGTCAAAACGCTCGGCAATCTCTTTTTCGGCTAGCGCCCGCGCCAAACGGAACTCGTCGCGCAAGCCACTGCCGTGCTCGAACAACTGGTCGGCTGGGGCCAATGCGAGGTTGCCAAAGGCCGTTTCGCGAACGACTTCAGCAAGCCGAATATCGGGATCGGCGAACAGGCGATGAACTGTGGGCTCCCCGCGATTGACCTTTATCCCCAGCCCGACGGCACAATGTCCCTGAGAATCCAGATCGACAAGTAGAACACGTCGCCCCAGCATCGCCAATTCCGCGGCCAGATTGACTGAGACTGTCGTTTTTCCAGCGCCTCCCTTGCGGTTGGACAGGGCGATGATGGGTAGTGTGGACGGCATCAGATACCCCGGCGTTCAGGCGACATGGCGATAGGCCAGCACCGCCGCCGCCTCATCTACGCGCGCCCAGCGATCAAGCACGACCCGGGCGTGATCTCTTGAAAATGGCGGCACTCTAGCGAAGGTTTCGCACAGAGGAAAAAAGTCGTTCAGGCCATCGGAGAACAACACCAACACATCGTCTGGAGAAAGCATCTTGGTTTGCGGCATCAATTGATCGCATTGGCCACCGACGATTCCTCTCGTATTACGCAAATGGTGCTCCTCCTTTTCCTTCAAAAGCACCGCGCAAATATGCCCCACCGAAGCCACGGTCAGCTTCCTGCAGTCCAGATCGACGACGGCAACGGCCAGGGCCACGCCACGGCTGCCCTGTAGCCGGGCACCACAGGCCGTGAAAATCTCCTCGAAGGGACGCTCAAGACCGGCACCGATGCAGGCCATGGCGACTTCGGCGGCGTAGGCCGCCTCCGGTCCTTGCCCCAGCCCGTCGGTGAGCGCCATGACGACGCGGAAGGACGTGGCCCACCAGCCGCACCGAACGCTACATTCGATTTGTCCAACGCACGGACGCGTTGAGCAACTAATCTCAAATGGCATTCTGGCAACTGCCTGCCCACCGCCTTGTGTGCTGGCATAGCTAAGTGGGTTCATGAAGACAACGCCAGTACGATGGCCCGGCGCAAATCGGCTCTCTCGAAAGGCTTGGCCAGCGTTGCCTTGACGCCAACCAACGCCGCTGATCGAAGATTGAAGTCGGCGCTGATGAAGCGTCGCCCGCCTGATATGGCAATGATCGGAACCCCATTACCGGCCCGGTTCAAAGCCATAATCGCCTCGATACCGTCTTTGTTCGGCATCAGAATGTCGGTGATAATCAAATCCGGTTTGACTTGCCCGGCAAGGCGCAGGCCTTCTTCGCCGTCGCGCGCGATCGTCACCCGATGGGCATCGCGGGTCAGCATCTGCGTCAGCATGGCGCGATACTGTTCGTCGTCGTCAATCAATAGTATGTGTGCCACGAAGTTCTCCGGTAGCTAAGGTGTTTTTCTGTACCGGCAGGAACACGTGAAACTCGGTGCCGGTGTTGCTGCCATGGGTACGGCTCTTCACTTCGATAACGCCACCCAGGCCGGTAACGATGCTATAGACGACCGACAGTCCAAGCCCGCTGCCCTTGCCCGGTTCCTTGGTGGTGAAAAAGGGGTCGCGCATTCGCCTCAGCACCTCGGGCGTCATGCCGCAGCCGGTATCTGCCACGCTCAGGCAAATGCCGGCGCGATACTCAGGCGGCGCGCCCTTGATCTTGCGAGCGGGATCGATAGAAATACGGATAACGCCGTGGTTGTCCATGGCGTCGGCCGCGTTGATGCACAGGTTCATCACGATTTGCATAATCAGCGTCGGATCGGCAACGACGGTAGCACTCGCTTCGTCAATGCTGCCCTGGAAAGATAGTCGTATCAACGGTCGCAGCGAGGCGCGCAGCAATTCGATGGCCTCGCGCACCTGAACCACGATGTCTACCGCCACCGGATGGGCAGGATTTTGACGGGCGAAGATGAGCAAGCGGGCGACCAGATCGCGGGCACGAAAACCGGCGCTCAGAATCTGCGCAATATTGCGCCTTGCGTCCGACTCTTCCGGAAGATCGTCGTTCGTCATTTCAGCGAACCCGACGATGCTGCCCAGAATGTTGTTAAAGTCATGGGCAATTCCCGCCGCCATCGTGCCCATCGCCTCAAGCTTGCGTGACTGCATCCTGGCTTCGGCTTCCGTACGCGAACGCACTATATTGGCGCGGTCGGCGGCTTCAGCCGCCTCATTCCCTCTAACCAATGCCTGTTCCGCCGCCTTGAGTTGGGTAATGTCATTCAGAAACGCGATGCAATAAGCAGGATTCTCCGCATCTCCACCGGGGTAATACACGATGACGTCGACCGGGACGAGGCGCCCATCCTTAGCTCGATTCACCGATTCGAATCGGCGATGACCCGTCAGGGCAGCGTTATCAACATGCTGTCTGAGAAACGCCAGATCGACGTTCGGGGCAATGTCCATGACGCTCAGCCGGAGCATTTCATCGATGCTGTAGCCCAATGTTGCCGCGGCACATCGGTTTACGTAGAGCAAGCGCCCCGTTTCGATATCAATCCATTGGATGCTGATGCCGACGTTGTCCATGGCTGACTGGATGTCGCGTATTTTACCAATTGCCCTCTGCAGATCGTCAGTACGTTTCTGGACGAGTGCCTCCAGGCCGCCGAAACGCCTGTTGAGTTCATCTTCGGCCAGCTTTCGCGTGGTAATGTCGGTGTGGGTTATAACTGCGCAGGACGTTCCATTTCCCAGAGGATTTGTCTGCATGAAGAACCAGCGCTGCTGCTCCGGTGAATGACAGGGGTATTCGAGCGAGAACGAGTCCATCCGCCCGTCCAGTACCGCCTGGATGCCATCGAGCGCCTTCGTGGCTCCATCAGAGCTTGCCCCCGAGCTTTCCCGGCAGATCTCAAGATAGTTAACGCCGACTTCTGTTCGCCGCGCTGACTTCCCTGGTTCCGTTCCATTCTCCAGGGCAAAGCGCTGCCAGGGCGCATTGACGGCACAAATGACGCCATCACGATCCAGTACAACGATATGGGACGCGACGGAATTCAGGATGCTTTGCGTTAACACCTCGCTGGCCTGCACGTCATTTTCAGATTTTTCGCGCCTGTCGATATCGGCAGTCAGGTTTTCGGCCGTTCGCTGATGCTCCCAAAGCTCTCCAACGGCCTGGAATTGCGAGCGCCGAAAAAGGAGTTCATACAAACCCTTCAGATCCACGTCGGCAATCTGGAAATCTCTCACAATCCTGGCGCATTGCACCGCATCCCCGGCACGTGACGCGGTCAGATAGCCTTGGAATAGGGTGTCGTCAGCAATCTCAGGCATGATGAGAAAAGAAGCTATCCGAGTTAGGGCGATTTGCTATCCAGCGCGGAACTTTCAGCGTCGCACTATGATTAACGGCGGTGTAGTAGATACGCATTTAGTGGGCACCAACGGATTCAGCCACCGACGTCCCAAAGCGAATCATCTGCGAGGCTGCAGCAATCCCGGCGCGCAGGTCGGCACAGGTGACAACACTGGCAAAAATTGGCCCGGCCTGGATCAAGGTCTGCACATCCTCCTCACAAATACCGGTCATGACGACACGGGTTCCCAGGCTCTGAGCCAGATCAACGGTCTTCATGATGTGCTGGACGGCATCGGTATCGAATGCTGGCACTCCCGTGATATCGATTAGGGTGACTTTGGCCTTGTAACGGGTGATGGCCTGGCGCAGACATTCGACCACCTGACGCTCGCGATGCGTATCCATTGCACCGACCAATGGCAGCATCATTAACCGACCCCACAGACGAATGATCGGCGTGTACAAATCCGTCAGCAGCAAACTCCGCTGATACGCCTCGAAGGTCAACCGGGGAGCTTGCCCCAACATGCTCTCTACCCTCGTCAGGCATTCGACCCAGTCCGTTGAGGACTGGCTCAGTTCGCTCAACATGCGCCCGGTGAGCACATTTTTCATGGCGAGTGTATGTTTCACCGTTTCTGCCGGTTGGAATCCGGCCTTGGCGCAGCGCTCGCGAAACACGTGCGCGGCCGCAACTACCGCACCGTCCGAAGCGGGGTCAGGCGGCGCATTACCCAACTGCGCAGCAAAGGTAATCACCAGTTCGTCGAGCAGCCGGCCAGCATGGTGACGCAGCTCGTCTTCACCGACCAGCCCCGGGTAACGCCGGTTCCAGACCAGCATGACATCGCTTAACCATTCCTGCCGGAAGTCGGCACGGTGTTGCGCTAGCTGATCGCTAACAGTCGAAAAGCGATTCGTTAACATAAGGACTCCGAAAAAATCTGGGCTAAAACAATTGGAATTTGGGCAAGCCAGCCATCTGTCCGGTCACCTCGGTGGAAGCCGGGGCATGACGCTCTTCATCCGCCTGGTATTTATTCAGCACCTCGAGCATTTGCGCCGGCAGTTCGGTCAGGTTCGCATGGGGTTCACCCAGCCTGGGCGGCATCTTCCTGAGCACGTCATTACGCAGGGTCATGGCCGACTCGATGCGCTCTATGCGTTGCCGCACGACATCCTGATACTGGATATGGCCAAGCATTTCGGATATATCCATCGCCAGACTGGCGTTGTGCTGGGAAACGACGTTGAACAACGTCTTGTAGTACTGACGTATGTCTTCGTGGTTATCTTGCAGTTTGCGAATCGCTCGCACAATTTCTTCGGCTTCGGAGATCTGTTGATCCACGGGGCTCAGCTTCAGCCCGTCCAGCATGGTACGTTGCGCGTCGGTGAGGCCCTTCTCGATCATGAGCGCCGCCTTGGCCGAACGTTCAGAAAGCTTGCGGACTTCATCGGCGACGACCGCGAAACCGCGCCCGGCCTCGCCGGCTCGCGCGGCTTCAATATTGGCGTTGAGTGCCAGCAACGTGGTCTGTTTGCTGATCTCCTTGATGATGTTGATGAACGCCCCCAGCCCATCGATTTCCTTGATGGCGGCTGTCTGGATGATCTTCATATCCTCCAGAATCATGTGCGGCAACTCCTCGACAAACGAGTTGATCTGTTCGATGGATGCGACGCTGTTTTCAATCTCCTTTTCCATATTGCATGCCAATAGACTGGAACTGCCGAGATAGTCCACCAGGACAGCGGCGGCGGCGTGGAGCTTTTGCACTTGCATGATCAGCAGCATCGCCGATGCTTCGGTGTCGCTGACGACCACCTTCAATTGACCACCGATGGCCGTATCCAGGCTCAGATGGTTCTCCATCAGCAACGTGGCGTCCTGGCCTGTCTGGAACCTGAGGGCATCCTTGGCCTTGTCCCCTTCTTCGACCAGGGTCCATAACCAGGTCAATTCTCGGCGTGTGAATGGCCAAGCGATTAACAAAGTGAAAGGTACAAAGGTCAGCATGGAAAGCAAGGTGGTAATCGTGATCTCGGCTGCGTAGGTCGCTCCCGCCGGAGCAAGCACGGTGTTGTGCAGCCAGGACGAGCAGAACCACGCGATCAGGCTGGTAACGATGATCGCCGCCAGCGCCGCCCCGAGAAAGTGGAGGATGAAGCTGGATCGTGGGAATTGATGATTCAGGAGTTCCATCACGTCTCCTTAAGCCCCCGGCAGGACCTGTTTGATGATTTTCAGCAAGTCCGCGCCACCCACCGGCTTGACCAACCACCCAGTGGCCCCTAGTTTCTTCGCTTCATCCCGTTTTGCTGCCTGGTTCTCCGTCGTCAAAGTCAAGATCGGGGTGAAGCGAAATCCCGTCAGTGTCCGCACGTTCTTAATCAGATCCATACCACCCATGTTGGGCATATTGATGTCCGTGATGATCAGGTCCGGCTTGATTCCGCCCTTGAGCTTGGACAGCGCCTTGACGCCATCTTCTGCTGTTTCGACATTAAAACCAGCCATGACCAGATTGGTTTTTAGGCTCGACAGCATCAGTGCCGAGTCATCAACGATCAGGATCGTTTTTGCCATATCGTTCTCCTTGATTCAAATGTTCAATGCGCAACCATTACGCGCGCAACGCCGACAGCAACCAGTTGGCCAGTCCAATGTCTCTTGGCCATGCGCTGACCGCTGGTTTAGCGACCATCAGCACCTGCAGGTTGGCCGGGTGCACATGCGTGCAGGCTGAGAAATCCACGCGAACTGATTTTTTCGTCTGCAGCCATTCGAGCAAAGTTTCGGCGTCATCCACGCTCACCACGTCGCTGAACACCGCGTTATTTTTCCGGTAGTGAATAGCCATTACAGCATCTCCTTGACATTGAGCACCATCAACACCGAGCCATCTCCCATCAGCGCCGACCCGGAATAGGCCGAGAGCCCGGCCAGTACACCGGTCAATGGCTTCAGGATGATGTCCACCGTCTCGTGAAAATCGTCGACCAGCAGGCCCACCGAATCATCGCCCGTGCGCACGATCAGCACCGCCAGTTCGTCTTCGACATTGGCCTTGGGGAGTGCATTGAGGCCCAACAAGCCATTGATCGACTTCAGGGGAACGATGCGTCCGCGCAAGACAGTCGCCAGACTCTTCTTGATGGTATGAATGGCGCTACGCGGTACGCGTACTGTTTCCACGACACTGTCCATGGGGATGCCGAATATCTGTCCATCGGATTCGACGATCATGACGTTGGTAACGGCCATGGAAAGCGGCAGCGACAGGCGGATTCGGGTCCCCTTACCCTTTTCGCTTTCCAGAACAACCGTGCCGTCGACCTTCTCAACGGCGGTTCTTACCACGTCCATACCAACACCACGCCCGGACAGATCGGTTACCGCCTCGACCGTCGAAAAACCGGAGGCGAATACGAGATTGATCGCGTCCTGATCACCGATGCGCTCCAAAGTCGACTCGTCGATGATCCCCTTCTGGTAGGCTTTGCGTTTGATGATTTCGGGATCGATGCCCTTGCCGTCATCACTGATCTCGATCACCACCCGGTCGGATTGCTGGCTAGCGCGGATGGTGAGTGTGCCGGTGACGGGCTTGCCGGCGGCACGGCGCACCTCGGGCGGTTCGAAGCCATGGTCAAGACAGTTGCGAACAATATGGACCAATGGATCGCCCAGCGATTCGATGATGTTCTTGTCGGCTTCTGTTTCCTCTCCTTCGAGAACCAGATTGACGTCCTTGCCCAGTTTGCGCGAGGTGTCCCGAACGAGGCGCGGAAAGCGCTGAAACACGAAGGAAACAGGCATCATGCGCACCTGCATGATGGCGTCCTGCATTTCTTCGGCGATGCGGTTGATCACTGCATATTGAGCTTTGATTTCGCGGGAGAGTTCGCGCATTCCGAAAACGTTCTCGGCACGTCCAGCCAGATAGGGTAAAGCGTTCTTGGATACCACCATCTCGCCGATCAGATTCATCAGGCAATCAATCTTGGCCTGGTCAACCTTGAGACTCTTTGCCCCGACACCCGTATCTTCGGCACGGCGGCCGAATCGTACATCGGTCTCCAGCTCCGACCCGGGGCGCGCCTCGGATACTGGACGATCCAATAGAGCCTCAGGCGCATTCTCCGCGACCGGTGCCGCAAATTTGACTCGACTTACCTCGATCTCCGGCGTGGTCGTTGGCGACGGGTTTGCGAACCGGCCATTGAGCCAGAGTCGAAGCGGTGTCGCGTCAATCTCGTTAAGTGCGCTTGCGGTTGCCGTTTCCAGTCCGGCCAGCGCCTGCGGATCGCCAACCGCCCGCAGGCAACCAGCAAGTGAAGCCGCAACTGCCTTGATTCGACCGATTTGCCAGCCGGTCCCGGCGGGCAGAGTGAGAATGGACCGCTGAACGGCAATGAGCGCCGACAGGGCTTCGTTTTCTTCGGTCGTCAGGCTGTTTTCAGGTAGGACGGCTTCGGTTTCAGGGTCACAGTTTTTCGCCGATGATCGGGAGTCAGGCTCAACCCACTGCGGCGGTTCAAGATGGCGCAGCGATTCGATGAGTAAGGCCAAGGCTGCCTTGTTTTCCGGCTCAAGTTCCATCACCAGGAGCAACCAGCGCAAGGCCGACGAGAGCCATAGATCGGGACTGGAAAGCTCAAGCAATGCACGTGCGGCGCGACTCAGGCCCTCCAGATTTCCTGTTTGCAGAAGAACAAGTGCATCGACAACAAAGTCCTCGTATACCGCCCCACTGCTGGGGTCCCCCTGAGGCAGGACGAGTAACAGCGGCGACACGGAACGCATGCGGACATGATCCGGCATGTAGCGGTAGTACTCGTCCAGTCGTTCTCGTGGGGCGGCCGTCAGCAGATGGAAGTTCAGCAGGCAGCGATACGCATCCAGCTCCGCTAGACTCGGCCACGGCTGCCGAGCGCTGATGCTTCCCCACAACAAGCCGGGCGTGTTCCGTGCCTGGAAAAACGGGTCGTCACCCTGAAAGAAACACTCTTCTGCCGGAGCATAGTCCAGCCAATGCAAGACAAACCCGTTGCATGCCTGGCGGAACGCGTCCATTCGCACACTTTCCGGAATCTCGGCGAGGGGCAGCTCCTCTCTATGCTCACCTCCAGCCGTTTCGGCCACTTCCCGCGGCACCGTCGCGGCAGCGTTGGCGGAGTCGGCATCGACGCGGGCGATCAACTGTCGCAGGGACTCTGAGAGCCGCGCCGAATCGACGACATGGCTGGCACCGATAGCGCCCGTCAATTCAATTTCATCGCACAGCATGCCGACGAAATCCATGGCGTCCAGCAAGCGGTCAGCGAGTTCCTTGGAAAAGGTTACCCTTCCGTAACGCACAGCATCCATCAAATCTTCGCCAGCGTGCAGCACCCGGGTCATTTCCGGAAAATCGAACAGCCCGCTATTGCCCTTGAGGGTATGCACGTAGCGGAACAACTCGGTCATCAGTTCGTCGTCACCGGGTTGGTTTTCCAACTGCATCAACTTTTCGCCGATGTCTTGCAGGAAGTCCCGCGCCTCGGAAAGGAATTGTTCGAGCAAGGGGGTCATGACGCCTCCGAAAATTGGTCCCACGCCTGCACGAAGGGACTCAACCTAGGCCACGCCAGTGCATGAACCGTGATCGCCGCTGTCCTGGGGAGAAAGGTTGCGGAATAGCGCCTCATTTCACCGTTCCGATAAGCAGCTTGATGTGGATCAGCAACTGATCCGGCTTGATCGGCTTGACCAGATAGTCGTTGGCGCCGGCCGCATAAGCCCGCTGCTGGTCGTTGGTTTGCGCCTCAGTGGAGACCATGATGGCCGGCGCCTGAAAAATGGTCTGGGCCCGAAGTTCACGCAGGAAACCGTAGCCATCCAGTTTGGGCATGTTGATGTCCACCACGTAAAGATCGAAGGGCGCCTGGAGGGATTTTTCCAAAGCTTCGATGCCATTGACCGCCTCCTCCACCATGTAGCCCGCGGCTTCAAGAAGACTCCGGTGGTACATGCGAACCGTGGCCGCATCATCGACAATCAGGATGCGTTTCATCGTGCCTCCAGGGGTTTTTGATAAACGATGGCTTCTGGAAATTTGCGCACCTTGTACAGGGACGAAAAGCGGCTCATCGATTCCGAATGGCCAAGGCAGATGTATCCGCCAGGCTTCAGCGCATCGTAGAAAGTTTCCGCGGCGGTCTTGCGCGAGACGTCGTCAAAATAGATCAACAGGTTGCGACAGAAAACAACATCAAAGTTCCGGTAGGCGCGCGTATCCGCGCGTTCGGAAAGATTGACTCGGGTAAATTCCACGGCGTCACGCAGATCCTCACAAACCTGATACCCAGCTTCCGTGCGCTTGAAATATTTGCGCAAGAGCGTCTCCGGCAGGTGGTGCACCGAGCGTTCCGAATACAAACCCTGACGCGCCTGAGCAAGGATCTTGGTATCGATGTCGGACGAGATGATCTCGATGTCCCAGTCGTTGATACCGGCCCAGTATTCCAGCAGGTAGATGGCGATGGAATAAGGCTCTTCGCCCGAAGACGAAGGAATAACCCAGATGCGAATGGGGCTGTAGTCGCTCTTGTGACGGGTGATGTCGGGAAGAATGGAATTGACCAGGCACTGGAACTGATACTCTTCGCGGAAGAAATAGGTCTCGTTGACCGTCATCAGGTTGGTCAGGTGCTGCAGCTCTTCGCCCGAAGCCTCGAAGCGCAACTTGGTGAAATAGCTGCGGAAGCTGCCACTTCCGGTCAACTCGATGCGCTCCACCAAGCGCTTGTCAACGAAATAGCGCTTGGTGGGTACGAACTGAATCCCGGTCTTGCGATAGAAGAACTCGCGGAATTTATCGAAATCCGATTCGCTGATGCGGCGTTCGGTCATCTCGGGTCAGCCCTCGGCAATGCGCTTAAGGGCCAGATCTGCGGCGAACTGGATATACGGTTCATCGGGATAGCGCGCCTTAAGTCGCAAGAGCGGCTCGCGTGCGGCTGCGGAACCGACCTCACCAAGCAAATCCACGGCCGTGGCGCAGACGTTCAATTGCAAATCACTCTCTATCACCGTGATCAACCATGATTCAACCTCCGGATGACGCAGCGATTCGAGGATATTGACGGCAAAGATACGGACGTCGGGATTGGCATCGTCGAGCAGGCCGCGCATGATCGGCGCGACCTCGTCGGGTAGTTGCTTCATGGCCTCGATCACTTCGTTGCGCAGGGCAACGTCCTCACTACAGAGGCAACTCACGAGGCCGGCGACCGCCACCTCGTCACCCAATGAAGTCAAGGTTGAGAGGATCACTTCGCGCACCGATTCGTCTTCTTCACGCAGCAGACGATTGACCAGCGCGGCAGATGCGTCCGGGCAATCCGTCAAGTCCCGAGCGGCCCAGCGCCGCGCCATGGCATCGGCATCTTCGAGTTCCAGGATCAGTCCGGCGCAGTCACGCGCCCCTTTTCGTTCGTCGGAGACGATCGGTTGCGCGGTTTTCGTTTTGACAAAGGCCATGGTTTCTCCTATCGCCCGGCCCAAGCGTTGAGCTGAGCGGCGATTTTTTCTGCGGGTAATACCACGCTGGCGCCGCCACGCTCGATCAATTCAGCCGGCATGCCGAAGACCACGGCGGATTCTTGCGCTTCGGCAATGGTGTGGCCGCCGCGTTTCTTGATTTCGGTAAATGCCTCAGCCCCGTCGTAACCCATGCCAGTGAGCATGACCGCCACGACTCGTGCCGGATCGCAATGCTCCAGGACTGAACGCCCCATCAGCTCCACCGAGGGATGCCAAAGGAAATCGCGGTTTTCCGGTTTGGCGAGCACGGTCAGCTTGCCGACTCTTTTTCCCAGCACCAGGTCGGCGCCCCCTTTGCCGATGTAGATGGTGCCTCGCTCGAGCGGCAAGGGATGCGCCGCCTCGACGACCGAGAGCGCACACAGCGCATTGAGGCGGTCCGCGAACGGTCGGGTAAACGCCGCGGGCATGTGCTGCGCCACCATGACCGGCCAGGGGAAGTCTGCGGGCAGGAACGGCAGGATATCCTCCAGCGTTCGCGGCCCTCCGGTAGAGACACCGATGATCACCAATCCTTCACCGGCCACACCACGCCGCACCTCAACCGGCCGGGGTAAGGGCTTTTGCCGCTCTTCGCGCAAACGCTGAGCGAGTCCCCTTACGTTCGATCCCTTGCCTTTGAGGCGGGCACGAGCGGCAGCGCGAACTTTGCTCACCAGTTCGTTCTTGATCTCGCCGATGGACAGTGAAATGGTCCCGCCGGGTTTGGCGATGTAATCCACGGCGCCCAGATTGAGCGCCTCGAAGGTCGCCAGGGCTCCTTTTTCGGTGAGCGAGGAAACCATGACGACCGCAACTGGACGCTCCGCCATGATCAGCGAAAGCGCGGTGATTCCGTCCATCTCCGGCATGTTGATGTCCAGCGTTAACACGTCGGGAAGGAACGCGAGGTTTTCTTCCACTGCTTCCTTGCCATTTCGAGCCTGACGAATCTCGAAATCGCCTTCACCCTCGAATAGGGTGGTCAGTTGCCGGCGCATCAATGCCGAATCATCGACAATAAGCAGCTTGATCATGATCGCGCGCTCATGGCCCTTAGGCCGCCATCGTTGCCAGATCGGAAAGCTCGTGACCTTCGATCAGATAGGCGGGCGCAATCAGTTGCACCATGCGTTTCTGCTTTTCCAGATTGGCCATGCGTGCCAGGAGTTTCCCTTGTCCGCTCGACAAGCGCGGAGCCGCTTCAATGGCAGACTTGTGAATCTTCAGCACCTCAGCCACCGAGTCGACAATGAAACCGGTGCGCAGGCCATCAATCAGAAACACCATGACACGTTGGCGATCCGAACGATCGACGGCAGACAGGCCGAGACGTCGGCGAAGATCAATCACCGGCAGCACGGCACCACGCAGATTGATGACACCTTCGACAAAGGGAGGCGCCTTGGGCACATGCGTAAGCTGCTCCGGGACGCGCACAATTTCCTGAACGCTGTCGATGGGAACGCCGAACTCTTCCTGGTCGAGGCGAAACACGACCACCTGTTCGTCGTCATCCTGCGCTTCGTCGTCAGCGATTACATCGTCGCTTTCCTTGTCATCATGCAAACTGTCCACGGTCTTCAACGCCTCCTTGATGGCGGAATGGCAGAACAGCTTGTCGACAGAAATGATCGACACCAGGCGTTTGCCGCCATCCAGCCGGCAGATTTCGGAAATATCCGTAAGCTCGCCACCGCGGGCGAAGAGGCCAGGCATGGCATCAACATCCGCCTTGGCCACGCGCAATACTTCGTTCACGCTATCCATGACGATACCCACCGAGGCCGCACCGAGAGATACGACGACGATGCGGCTATGCTCATCGGCATCCTGCACCGGCAGGGCAAACATGCGCCGCAGACTGACCAGCGGCAGCAGCCGGCTGCGCAGCGTCATCACACCGAGAACGTGCGACTCCGAATGCGGTACGCGAACGATGTTCTCCGGGACCTGAACGATTTCTTGCACATCGTCAATGGTGATGGCGTATTCCTGTCCGGCGACATCGAAACTGACCAGTTGCAGTTCGTCACTGCCTTCCTCGTCTTCGAGCTCCGTACTGGTGTTCAGACCTCCCGAGATGGCTGCGCTTCTGGCGACAGCGGCAATTTCGGCAAACTCCTGGGCAATTAACTTGGTGAAATCGAGCACCATGATCATGGTGTGCCCACCGACGTCTTTGATGATTCCCGAGAGCAGTTCAGTATTCACCGTACCCTGAATGGAGCCCACGCCTTCAATCTTCCCGGGTTCGATACCGACCACGCTGGCCACTTTATCGACGACGAAACCCAGAGGCTGCCCAATGTCGATGACCAGGGCACGCGTCACGTCATCGAGCTCCTTCTCGACGAAACCGAAAATCCGGCGCAGGCTGATAATGGGAAGCACCTTGCCACGCAGATTGGCCAGGCCATCAAGGGTTGGCGGTGCCATAGGCACCCGCACCACCGCCGGTACGCGGATGATTTCCTGCACCGGGGCCATATCCACCGCAAAAACCTCTTCTCCGGCGACAAAGATTACAAATTGGTGGGTGTCGGAGGCCTGATCATCAATGTCCTGCTCGCTGACGGTTAATCCCGGCGTTTCGACACCGGGTATGCCCTGTTCCTGATTATTGTCAGTCATCATTATTCTCCGGAATCAGGCGGCTTGTAATTCGTCGGCGAGAGAAGCGATTTCCTCAATGGCAGCGGCCAATTCTTCTGCGCCCTGAGACTGCTGCTTGGCGGCCGAAGCGGCTTCGGTCGACACTTTGTCTGCTTGCTGGGCGGCGGAAGCAATCTGCTCCATCCCCTTCTTGACCTGTGCGGTAGCTGCGGCGATTTCGTTGGAGGCGGCCAGGATTTCCTGGGTGCCTTTTTCCACAATAGCGATATCCGTTTCAATGGACACCAGGTTGGTCGTGCTCATCTTGGCTTTCTCCACCTCACCCAAGGCTGCAGCCACGATTTCCTCAAGGTCGCGCCCGACCACACCAATCTGATCCTGTACCGCCTTCACCAGATCCTTGATGCGATCCGCATTTTCGGCGGAGTCGTGGGCGAGGTTGCGAATATCGGTGGCCACGACCACGAAGCCTTTACCAAATTCACCGGCGCGTGCGGCTTCGATAGAACCATTGACGGCGAGCATATTGGTCTGAATGGAAACCGTGGTAATGGCGTCGACAATCTTATCGATGCGCCTCGACACCAGTTCGAGATCCTTGATCTGTTTGATGCTGGCCCTGGACGCAACCGCGGAGGCCGAAACCCCGTTGATCAGGGCGTCAATGGACGTTTTGTTAACGCCCAGCAGCCCCTGGATTGCTCCCACTTTCTCGGCGCCGACCGTGGCACGGCCTTGCGCCAGTTCCAGTCCTTTTTCGATCTGATCGATGGCGGCCGAGGCTTGCGTGGCGCCCGCGGATTGCACTTCGGCCCCCTTGCGAATCTGCTCGATGGCGGCCATAACTTGGGCGCCCGAGCGGTTGATCTCGGACACGGCGGAGGAAAGTTCCTCCGCAGAAGAAGCGACTTCTTCAGCACTCTTGGCGACATCCGTGGAGGTTTTCAGGTCCTCTGCCAACTCGGACAGACTCTGCGCCGCCTGTTCGCATTCAGCGAGAGCCACTGACTGTTCCTCGACGGTTTTGGCCGACTCCTCGGAGGCCGCAGATTGTTCCTCGGCGGCCGCTGCGATATCTTCCGAGCCCTTCAGCGCCTGTTGCGCCGCCGTCCTGGACTGCTGGGCGCCAACAGCGATTTCTCGTACGCCTTTGACGATGTCTGCGGCATCGATACGAATCTGCTCTAGTTGCCCGGTAATGGTCTTGCCGTTTTCCACTTCACCTTCGATCGCCTTGGCCGAAGCGCCAATACCTTCGGTGATCGCCTTGACTTCCTGCTGAATCTGTCCAACCAGATCCTGAATCTGCTTGGCACTTTTCTCGGACGTCTCGGCCAACGTCCTGACTTCATCGGCGACGACGGCAAAACCCTTGCCATGCTTTCCCGCCCGAGCGGCTTCGATGGCAGCATTCAAGGCCAGCAAATTGGTTTGATCAGCAATGCGTGCCACTGCCTTGACGATATCGCCAATGTTGGCGGCCTGCTTTTCCAGTTGGGCGACCATCACCACCGAAGCATTCTGCCGTTGTGCTGCGACAGCCACGTTAGTGACCATCCCGGCCACATCGGCGCTGGTTTTAGCCACCAGGGTCTGCGTGACCTCGGCCTTGGTTTGGCTGATGTCGGCATTTTGCAATTGACGGAGAATGGCGACTTCGATCTGCTTGAACGCCGCGAGCGATTCCTGGGCGGCACCGGACGCTTCCTCGGCACCCGATGCAATCTGGTCAGAGGCGCGCTTCAGTTCTTCGGCCGCTGACGCCGCTTCGTTGATTCCCGAGGACAACTGTCCTGTGGCGGCGGCAATGCGCTCTGCTGCCTGCTGCTGCTTGCCAAGGGTGCGCGCTTTCTTGCGCTGCTCTTCTGCCTGGCGAGCGGTGACGGCAGAGGTCTTGCCCTCAGTTTGGGTCGCAATGCTGGATCTGTTAACTAACTTTTTGATGAGGGCCATGGTGTTACTCCTATGCATGTGGTTGCGACGTGACGAACTAAGGCATGCGCTAAAAATGCGCAGACTGCGCGGATGGATGACAGGCGCTGGCATGTGCCTCGGGGGGCCAGAGCCAAACCAAAGTGCTACCTCACGGACGCGCTTGGTTGCACGCCAGCTCGTATTGATTTGAGCTCGATGCTTTACTTGCCTGTATCGCACTAGCCTTTAGTCATTCAGTCCAGGCCTGGGAAGGTTAATGCAACACCATGATCTTTATCGGCGCGGATCTACTAGGCTACACCCGGGAAAATACCGGACAGATACCCGGAAGAACCCTGGGCTGAATTCCAAGGTGCCGACCGCCGGGCAATACCGCCACGTCTGCCACTTGCTTGTCGCTCAGCGCCAACCGGTGATGGGCGTGTCACTGGACGTATTCCGGCATACCAAGCTGACGCCGACGGTTCCGGCTTCTGCCTAGCTCTCTTCCAGCAGCGAGATCAGGGGAGCCAGCGCTTCCAGTTCTTGCGCTGCCAGATTTTCGCTCAGCAGCACCAGATCCCGCGCCAGCTCACCGATGCGCCAGTTGATTTCCAGAATCACTCCATGGATCTCGAGACGGTCTTGACTGTCTACCGATTCCGCTAGGAGCTGCTGTTGGCTCTCGGCACAAATATCCACGCCGGTGCTAGCTAATGCCTGTTGAATCAGGTGCAGTCGGGCAAGTGCCTGGCGCAGAAGAGATGCGGCCATCGCGGACTGCAAGGTCGGCGCGGCGCACAGGTCGGCGCAGTGTTTGACCAGCTCGCGCAAGCGTTTGAGTAGGGAGTCACTTTCCTGAATCAGCCGATCGGCAGGCAAGGAAGCGAACTCGGTCTGCGCTTCACAGCCGTCCACCGTGGTGTGCGACAGGACGGACATGATTTGCAGCGCGTGCTCGCCTGGGACGATCCGCAGCGCCAGTTTTGCCCGCTGCCACGTCAGTTCCTGCCGCATCGACATGCTGGCGAGAATTTCAGCTACCGCCAGCACCTGGCCTTCGATGCTGATGGCGCTACCGGCCAGATGCTGGGGATAACCGTTGCCGCTATAACGCTCATGGTGTTCAAGCACGGCCTGCGTCACGGATTTGTTTAGGCCGCCCACTTCAGAAAGTACCTTCTGTCCGATGACCGGATGGGAAACCACGTGACGCCATTCCGATGGCTTCAGTTTGCTCTTGGTTCGCAGGTACGCGGGATCGATGTAGAGCTTGCCAACGTCATGGAAGAGACCGGCGGTGGCCACCGTTCTTTGACTGTCCTCGCCCAGATTCAGTTTGCGTGCCAGGCTAGACGCCAGCAGGCCGGCGAGGATGTAATGCTGCAGAGCGTTGTCTGCGGTGTAATTGACCAGCGAGAACAACATTTTCAACGTATGGTTGAGCGGTATCCTCGATACGATACCCAGAGGCGAACCTTCTCGTGTCGAGCCTCGGAGAAGCGACTGCAGCGGACTGTCCTCGTCGGTCAGGCGCTGCGCTTGCGTCAGTATCTCCTTCATGTCGACCCCATCGCTAACGGAGATCGAGGATTCAAGTGGCTTCTTCAAGCGGTGCAGAATCAGGCGCTCCTGCATCTCATTGGACAAGCGCGCCCCCTTGGCAATAAGTTTCATCCCATTCGCGGCGTAGATGTCTTCTGACGCTTCCACTTCTTTTAGCTGGGCGAGATCCATCACCTTGTCGAGGTAATGTTCGTTGACCTGGGTAAGCGCGTTGTCTGTCATTTTTCTAGTCAGTGCCCAATGTTCGATTACCTCGGAAGCCAGTAGTTAGTCATGTTGAAAACAATGGATAGCCACGTCATTCCGACGAAAGCGCGCCGAAGGTAGCACCCTTGGGGTGCCGGAATCCAGTAGTGCACCGCTGGATTCCGGGTCAAGCCCGGAATGACGGAATCTGATGGGTCTTACTGATTTATGTTGACTGACTACTAGTTTGCTGTAGTCCATACGTTTCATTGCCCAGAGAAAGCAGCACGTGTTTTCCGGCAAACCCGCGCCGGCTCAAGCGTTCGCCATCGGAGCCTCTGTGCGCCCTATTCCGGCGACAACCACCAACTCGTCAATTGACATCACCCTGTTCAGGTCAAGGACGACGACGAACTTGCCGTTGATCTTGCCCATGCCCTTGACAAAATCGTTGCGAATGCGCGCACCGAATTCCGGTGCCGGCTCAATTTCGCTGGCAGGGATGTCCAGTACCTCATTAACCATATCGACGACCACGCCCATTTGCTGGTTGCCGTTGGCCGTTTCTATATCGACGATGACGATGCAGGTGCGCTTGGTGTTCTCGCGCGCCTGGCGACCAAAGCGTACAGTCAGGTCAACCACCGGCACCACCGCGCCACGCAGGTTAAGCACCCCGCGGATGAAGGGCGGGGTCATCGGCACGTCGGTGACGAAACCGTACTCGATGATTTCCCGAATCGACAGGATCCCGATGGCGAACATTTCATCGCTCAACAGGAAGGTGAGGTATTGGTGCTGTTCCGACACCTGTTGGACCACATCCTTGATGACCGCCATATTCTGCGCCCGCGGCTTGGCGAGTTGAGTTTCCGTCGCTTGCATGGTGGCCTCCTAGAAACGGTTAAAGTCAGCTTCGTTAACCCCGGCTTCGCCATTGCTCTTTTTTGAAATGCTGTTGAACGAGGTGCGTGCCATCTCTGATTTGCTCGCCAATTTGGCTTTCGTTGCCGACGGGCGGTGAGTGTCCGGGCGGCCTTTGGCCTGCCCGGCGATGGTGAAGAAGCCCATTAGTTCCTGCAGGGTGTTGGCCTGGCCACTCATTTCCTCAGCCGTGGCGGCCAACTCCTCGGAAGCCGAGGCGTTCTGCTGGGTGATCTGGCTCAGTTGCCCAATGGCGGTATTGACCTGCTCGACGCCGACGGTCTGTTCCTGCGAGGCGGCAGTGATTTCCTGCACCAGATCGGCCGTCTTGCGCGTCGCGGGGACAATTTCGTCGAGCAGTTTGCCGGCTTTCTCGGCCAAACCCACGCTGTTGCCAGCGAGTTGGCCTATTTCCTGAGCCGCCACCTGACTGCGCTCGGCGAGTTTGCGCACCTCGGCGGCAACCACCGCAAAACCCTTGCCGTGTTCGCCGGCACGTGCCGCTTCAATGGCCGCGTTCAGCGCCAGCAGGTTGGTCTGGTAGGCGATGTCGTCGATGATGCCGATTTTCTTGGCGATCTGTTTCATCGCCGCCACCGTTTCGGTTACGGCCAGGCCGCCATCGGCCGCCTTGGTCGTTCCATCAGCAGACATGGCGTTGGCCACTTTGGCGTTCTCGGTGTTCTGCCGAATCGAGGCCGACATCTGTTCGACCGAGGCGGAAGTTTCCTCAACGCTCGCAGCTTGTTCGGAGGACGCCTGCGACAAGGACTGGGCGGTCGCCGAAATCTGGCCAGTGGCGCTGGCCAGGGTTTCCGTCGTGGCATTTACTTCGGCGATGGTCCGCGCCAATTTCGCCACGGTATTGTTGACCGTGTTCTTGAAGTCGAGGAACTGGCCCTTGTAATCACCGTTAACCGTTCGGGAGAGGTCGCCGTTTTCCATTCCATTGAGAACGCCATTGACCTCGGTGAGCGTTTGATTCAGCTTTTCCACCGTGTTGTTGACGGCGTCCTTGAAGTCTTTGATCTGGCCCTTGTAATCCCCCTTCACCGTCTTGGTGAGGTCGCCTTTCTCCATCTCGACCAGAACCGCCACGGCTTCGTTCATCGGCAGAATGACACCATCAAGAGTGGCATTGACACCCTCGATGATCTTGCGGAAGTCGCCCTGGTGCTTGCTGGCATCCGCACGCGTGGCCAGTTTGCCTTCCTCGGCGGCTGTGGTCAGCATGTTGGCGTCGCTCGTCAACGCGTCGATCGCGGTGCTCATGTGCTGCATCGCTGCCATCACGCTCGCCGTGTCGCCTGTCTTCAACGCAATCATGCTTGAAAGATCGCCAGCGGAAATCCTGTTGGCAATGTCGACCACGGTCGCGGGTTCGCCGCCGAGTTGCTTCGTCAGGCCTTTGGTGATGACGCCGCCGATGGCGATGCTTAGCAGCAGTGCAACTATGACCACGCCGATCAAGATAGTTCGCGAGGTTTTGTACAGTTCGGTGGCGTAATCGGATGTCTGCTTGGCATTCGCGACCTTGGTCTCGGAAAGCGCGGTCAGCAGGTCATCGACAGTGGTGGCTTTGTCGCGCACGTTGGCGATTTGCGTCTGCATCGCGTCGGAATTTTTGCCGAGTGCCTCGCTAGCCATCTGTCGCTCCAACCCTTCCAACGTCGGGAAAAACGCATTCATGGCGGCATCTAGCTTGGCGAGCTGCTCCTTGCCATTTTCGCTGAAGAACAGCGGCTTTGCCTTGTCGAGGTTTTTCTCCATCAGGGCGCGGCTCTTCTTTATCGCGTCCAAGGCTTTTTGGCGGTCGACCGCACTGTTGGCCAGCACCGCGTGCCGCCAGTCGCGTGCGATGTAGATTAGGTCGATGTTAGCTTCCTTGACGAACATGACGCCCAGCAATTCCTTCTGATAGATGTCGTCCGCCGCGTCGTTCATTTTGCTCATGTTCATGATGCCGACGACTCCGACGATGGCAGCAAATAGGGCTGCCACCAGAAAGCCGAGGATTAGTTTCATGCCTACGGTCATTTTCATTTGAATCACTCCTTGGGTTGGCGCCACTCGTTAATCAGCATGGGCGGCAGTGGCCAGCCACGGTTTGCTGCATCCACCTGAGTCCGGGAACGCTGGAGGATGCCGATGCATTCGATAATTGTTCGTTAACATTGCCGCACTATTCCGCCAAGGCATAGATCGTGGACTTTGCGTTGCGGCGGCTTTCGCGACCGGCAACGCGACGCACCAGACCGGGTACGTCGAGGATCAAGGCGACGTGGCCGTTGCCCAGAATGGTGAACCCGCTGATACCTTCAAGGCCACCGAACACCTCTCCCAGTGGGCGGATAACGGTCTGGAACTCGCCCATCAGGTTATCCACGACCAGCCCGGCTCGACGGCCGGCATACTGCACCACCACCACGTTTTCTCTTTGAACCGGATGCAGCAGGAAGGCCAGTTCGGGATCCCGGGCCAAGGCCGCGGCCCCTTCGGCGGTCAGGATTACGTTCTCCGAACCCAGATGAGACCCGCTGTTATCGCTGTCGAATGCATCGTTCTCATTGGCATCGAAAAACGCCGCCACCGGGTTGGGGACGTCGAAGAGGTGCTTGAGACGGATGAAAGGCAACACCTCGCCGCGCAGGTTGAGATGATCGCAACCTTGCGAGTTGGCGGATTCCTGCGCCGAGAGTTCCACACATTCGATGACGGTGTCCAGCGGCACGACAAAGGATGAGTTACTCACCCCGACCAGGAAACCGTCAATGATGGCCAGCGTCAGCGGAAGTCGGATACGCATGGTGGTACCGACCCCTTCGCGGCTCTCGATATCTACGGTGCCGCGCAGTGCGCCAATGTTGCGGCGCACGACGTCCATTCCGACGCCGCGGCCGGAAAGATTGCTGACCTGTTCGACCGTAGAAAACCCAGGTTCGAAGATCAGGTCGTCGATCTCCTGGTCTGCGAGTTGCTGATCAGGTTTGACCAAACCGCGCTCGAAGGCCTTATTCAGAATGCGTTCGCGCTTGAGCCCGCCACCGTCATCGGACACCTCGATGACGATGCTGCCCGAATCATGAAAAGCATTGAGGCGGACGATCCCTTGGGCCGGCTTGCCACAGGCCAAGCGAACCTCGGCCGATTCGATGCCGTGGTCGATGGCGTTACGTACCAGATGGGTCAACGGGTCGCCGATCTTTTCGACCACGGTCTTGTCCAGTTCGGTTTCGGCGCCACTGATTTCAAGACGGATGTCTTTGCCCAGGTCGGCGCTGACGTCGCGTACGACGCGCTGGAAGCGGTTGAAGGTGGCACCGATCTGCACCATGCGCAGTTGCAGTGCGGAATCGCGGATATTTTCCACCAGCCGGTTCATTACCGAGGCGGCCTCAAGCAACTCGGGAAGGCCACTCTTCTGGGCCGTAAGATTGATGCTAGCACTGGCGATGATCAGTTCGCCGATGAGATTGATGTGCTCGTCAAGCTTTTCGGCGTTGACGCGGATTAATCCTGGGTCCGTGTTCTTTTGTTCCTTGACCTGTTTTTGCTTGTCCAGGGCCGCTGAAATCACTCGTGGCTGAACCAGATTCTGCTCGACCAAAACTTCACCGATCGGACTGGGGGGGTCATCCGACAGGGCGGCTTGGTAATTCAAAGCCGAATCGAGCTCGGTCCGCGTTAGTGTACCGCAGCGAACCAAAATTTCGCCAAGAAGAAACTCTTCCTGTGGCAAGTCCGCGATCAGCTGCAGATACTCGGAAATTCGACTCCGCGGTGGAAGGATGCGAATGTGGGAATCGTCGCGAACGAATTCGAAGGCGCCCTCGATGGTGGCTTTGTCTGCATCGCTTTGGAAACCGATTTCAAAACTAAGGTAGCTGGCTTCCGGATCCAGTTCAGTGAGCGACGGAACAGCATCGACCAAGGTAACGATCTGTACGATCTTGCCAAAGGTCGTGAGATAACGGATGAACGATAAGGGGTCCATGCCGTTACGCAAGACATCCGGGCCGAAACGCAGGGAAATATGCCAGTTGTCGGTAGCGGCGCCAGTGCTGTCTTCCGTCTCCACCGAGCCGTCATGCTCTACCGGGACATTCTCCTGAGTAGCCACTTGCGTCGGCAGGCCCAAATAGGCGCGAAGTCTTGTGGCCAATTCATCGCTGGCGCGGTGCGTATCGTCATCCGGGTCAGCACCTTCGGCGATACCGGAAATCAATACGCCCAGGTGGTCGCAGACGCCGAGCAGAATGGCGACAAGATCGGGAGTAATGCGCAGCTTGCTACTGCGTACGAGGTCCAGAACACTTTCCGCGACATGAGTGAATTCGACCACATGATTGAGACCGAAGAGTCCGGCCGAGCCCTTGATGGTGTGAGCCGCCCGGAAGATGGCGTTGATCGTGTCGGCATCGTCGGGCGTCTGTTCGATGCGCAGCAGGGCGTCTTCCATCTGTTCCAGCAATTCGCGTGCTTCAATGATGAACGTTTGCAGGGCATCATCTAGGTTCACGGCATTTTCCCGCGGACTAAGGCAACTCGGAATAATTGGACATCGGACGAGTTGGTGTGCTCGTCAAGAACCTGTAGGTGAATCAGATCTCTGAGCGGGTCAAGAACGCCACGAAAAATGGCCTCCAGGCTGTGACTGGCGGATAGATTTTTGTGCCGCGCCGTACCAAGAAGCCGTTGTGCGATACGGGAGAAGTCCTCGATACGATCAAAATGGTCGGCCAGTTCGCAGAGCATTTTCACGTCTGTCAGCAATCTGAGCTGATCAAAAAGTCTAGGCAAGATGGCCTCCAGATCGCAACTGATACGCAGTTTCTTGGTGCGAAGTGAGTCAAGAAGGCTTTCGGATATATGCGTGAAGTCGACGATGTGGTCAAGACTGAAGAGACCGGTCGAACTATTTATGGCGTGGGCAGCATGGAAGATCGACACGATCGTGTCGGCATGATTGGCTATTGGTTTGATGCGCCGTAACGCATCCTCCATTCCTTCGAGCAATTCGCAGGCTTCCTCGATGAAAGCAGGGAGTTGGTCATCAAGATTCATTGAATTTTCCTCTTTGGGTTCGGGAACGAATCAGCACTGGGTCACCAAGATGCCCGGAGAGGTTGCACAGCTCAAGCGTGCCGAAGACCACCGGACTATGCTCGGTGAAACACAGTGGCTGGTTGCGCACGGCCGCCGCCAGTTTGGCGGCGACCATCAATTGCATTCCGGCACTATCCATCTCGCTGACGGCGGATAAATCGACTTCAAGTTTCGAACCGGTATCGAAGGCGTCGAGCAGTTGCTGGCGCAAGGCGGCCGTCGTGCAAATAGTCAACTCGCCCCTAATTTCAACGCGGGTCACCGGGGTGTCTTTTTGCATGGCGCAATCCTTATGGCAGAATCAGGTTAGAAACGGCCGTCAGCATCATGGGAAGGTTGAAAAAGCTTGATTGCCACGAAGAAAAATTGTTTTCATTCATGCCGAAATTCGGCGCTGTTGATGCCATTGCAATCGATTCAGACAGTCAATTCTTGCTTCACGGATAGAACATTTGGTCGAAGCGCCTTTTCCCGATTGCGAAACAGTCGACTCCCCCTCCGCGATCGAGATCTTCCGGATCAAATTAGCCATGCTCAGACCTACATCGGCGATGAAATACTGTCCCGCGAGCTTGAGCAACTCTGCTTTTGTCGCAAACACTCCCTTGAAACACCGAGTGCCTGATCTGAAACGGCACACTTAACGCGGTGTATCGATTTACGCTCGTGTTTTTTTTGCCCGAATCACACAAGCAGTCATCTATTCCGGACCATTGAAGGTTAGTGCATCACCATGATCTTTATCGGCGGGAAGCTACTGATCACCACCCGGAATAACACCGGACTGATCCCCGTAAAAACCCCGGGCTGCCCAGGAAAATGATGGTCTTGGCCCACTACAACTACCGCGTGAAGTTGCTGGAGTGGCACATCGAGACCAGATCGGCAATCGTCGATGCATGCATTTTTCGCATGATATTGGCGCGATGCTCTTCGATCGTTTTTGGGGAGCGCCGCAATTCGGTGGCGATTTCTTTGGTGCGCAAGCCTTGTAGCAACTTCGCCAAGACCTCCCGCTCCTTTGGAGTCAGGCAGGCCGACCGCGCTGTCACGCTTTCTCGCTCTTCTCGCATTTCGCGCGTACACCGCGCCAAAATCAGCGCCTTTTGCACGCTGTCTAGCAATTGCTGCTCCACGAAGGGCTTTTGCAGAAAATCTACGGCGCCGTTACGCATCGCCTCGACGGCCATCGGTATATCGCCGTGACCGGTGATGAAAACAATGGCAGGCACTCGCCCCTGTTTCAGCAACCGTTTTTGCAATTCGAATCCGCTGGTTCCCGGCAAACGTACGTCCAACACCAGACATGTGCAGCAACTCCGCCCGTAGGGGTCTGCGAGGTAATCGGCCGCCGAGGCATAGGCGTGGACTTCCAGGTCTAGTGCCTCGAGCATCAGGCACAATCCCTTCCGAACGGCGGCATCGTCATCAATTACGCCCACGCAGTCTTTAAGAACCCTCTGGCCACGCGCTACTACGTCAGACCGTTTCATCAATCGCACTCCCCAAGAATCGGTCGTCTGCGCTGAACGATGACTAAAGTCATCCTACGCCGGCGTCGTGAAAGACTGTCCGCAGTTGATCTCTTCGGGTTCATTTCCCCGTTCCCTTGGGACGAGGGGTAGCCGAAAATCTCCGCTCTAGAGAGCGTAGTCAATCCTCCTCCTGACTTGCCGCAGGCCGCTTTGCCAATTCTGCCGCGAAGAGCTTCAGCCAATTCTCGCGACACCCCGGAGGCGGCGGACTAGCCGCTGTTTCCATCACCAGAGTGCGTCGATTCGGCCAAGGGCAGAGTGAAATGGAAGACCGTACCGCCTTCAGGATTCGGTGTCGTCCACAGATGTCCGCCATGGCCTTCGACAATCGAAAAACAAATCGTCAGACCAAGTCCCAGTCCTTGTTCCTTGGACGAGGCAAAGGGTTGAAATGCGTCGAAGTCCGCAGTGGCCGGCAAACCGCATCCCCAATCGGTGACACTGACCTCAACCTCATCAGGCTGCTTTCCGATCCCTGCAGCAATGGAAATACGTTGTCCGTACGCGTTCGCCAAGCCAGCTTCGATGCCATTTTGCACGAGATTGATCAGCACTTGCTCCAGTTCAACGCGGTCAGCGTTGACCTGTGGCAAGTCACCATTAACTCCAGAGATGTCGATATCCATATCAAGATGGCTAGTGTCCATGCGCATCCATCGGGCGACTGACGCGACCACCTCAGCCAAGGAAAGCGCGCACCGTCCGAGACTCTGACGGCGAGCAAAGCCACGCATGCGCCAGGCGATGTTGCCGGCGCGCATCGTCTGCTCCTCGATGGCTCGGACAAGATCAAGCACATCGGGAATATTCGCCGTTTTTCTAGCGCAGGCAGCGGCGAAACCAGTAATCGCCGTGAGCGGTTGATTGATTTCATGAGCCAAGACAGACGCCAACTCACCAAGGAGTACGAGACGGCCCTGATGACTGACAAGCGTTCTCTGTCGTCGGGCTTCGGCCGCCTCACGCTTTTTTCGGGTTAGGTCGCTACAGATACCGACGATACGGTGTGGCCGCCCATCCACCGTGCGTGTCATAACCCGTCCGCGGGTGGCGACATAACGCGTTGCTCCAGAAGATAGGAGACGACATTCGACCCACAACTCCGACGCCTTGCCCGCAACAATGTCATTGATCTGGCCCTGCAGCAATGCACGGTCCTCTTCGATTACCTGTGATATCAGATCAGCGATAGGCCGCTTCGATTCGGTATTTGGCAGGTTGAATAGCTCTTTGGCCGCAGCGGTCAGAAAAAGCTCATCTTTTTTCGCATCCCAGCCCCACATGGCATCGCCATGAATCTCAACGGCAAATTGCCAGCGCATTTCGCTTTCACGCAAGTCCTTTTCGGCACGCTCTTGCTCGGAAATGTCGCGAATATGTACGGCTGCGCGCAGCCTTCCTTTCGAGTCATGGAAAGCGATCGAAACGTACTCAACGACAAAGACTTCTCCGCAGCGCCTGATGCAACGAACCCGGTGGCAAACATGGCCGCACTGGCTGCGCTCAGCCAATAGAGCCTGCCAGCGAGCATCGGTAACATCCATAAGTGCTGCTCGGCCGAGATCATGGAATTCCTCCTGGCTATAGCCAAACATCTTGCAGGCCGCCGGGTTGGCGGCCAAAACGATATCCTCATCAGGCTGTGTCAGGAAGATGGCATGGTCGCACATCTTGAAGATCAGGCGATAGCGTTCCTCGCTGTCGTGTAGCGCCTCTTCCAACCGTCTTTTGTCTCCGATATCCTTATTCACAGCGGTCAACTTTTGGATGGGGTGATTGAATTAATGGCTCCTAAGATCTCTGCTTCTTGCATTTGCTCGTACTTCATGACACAAAACCTACCAAAAATATGTCTCTTATTCTTAAGCCTCAGTCACACCTTAACGGACAAAGCTAGTCGCGGTCTGCTAGTTAGCGCACATAAGGAATTTGCAGCGCTGGATGTCGGTTACGGGTATTTGGACTTGATGGCCATTCGGCCGTCAGTCGTCTTTCCCGGCAGCAATCCGCTGGCTAGCTGACGTTCCCGGTGAGTCATCCCAGCGGCGGAAGGTTTAGGTTTGTTTGACGTCTGCCCTGCACGTGATGAGGGTGCGGGACGCGCGAGCGCCTGCGGGCAGACGTTGAATAAACCTCCAGGGACGAAACCGCGGGATGGTGCGAGGCGGTTCGGGTAGGGCGTGGCCTATGGGGATTTGACCTCAGCGGCTGTGCCTGAAATGGCAGATGACTGGACCGTCAAACCGTCGGGGGGGCGATGATTGACGTTGGTGTCGGCGAATCGCGCCCCTCGCACAGGTACCGGTGGCAGCGAGGTTGGGCGATACGTCGTCGAGCAACAACAGTCTGCTCTCGGCACCGGAAACCCGGAAGCTGACGCTGGCGCATCCCGAAGGAACACCGGGGTAGTCATCATGGCGGTGCGCAGATCGGCTGCTGGCGGCTGACGATCTCGACGACGTGCATGGTGGCGCCACAGCAGCGGCAGACGAAAGCCAGTTCTGGCATGACGGCGGTTTCGTTGCTGACCGGTTCAGGCGGCGGTACATCAAGCAAGGCACGCACTTTGGCCAGATTCGCCCTTCGCCCGACATTGGCCAACAAGCCGTAATGCCGGATGCGGTGGAAACCGCTCGGCAGCACATGCAACAGGAACCGGCGCATGAACTCCTCTGGCGCGAGCGTCATCGTCTTGTGGCGAGTCTGCCCCTTGGCCCGGTAATCCTTCCAGAGGAAGGACACGCCATCATCGTTCATCGCCACCAGTCGCCGGTTCGAGATGGCGACCCGATGGGTGTAGCGGAAGAGGTAGGCCAGCACCGCCTCGGGACCGGCAAACGGACGCTTGGCATACACCACCCACTCGCAGGATCGCAGCGGTGCCAACCACCGACTGAACGTGCTTGCTTCTGTCAGACCTGCGTACTCGCCGAAGAACTTCAACTGGCCGGCGTGATGCAGCTTCTCTAGCTCTTCCAGGAAGCGACGCCGGAACAGCCGCGACAGCACGCGCACCGGCAGGAAGAATCCGCGCCGGCACGCCACCCAGCGTCGTCCATCCGGCGACAGTCCTCCGCCGGGTACGACGCCATGCACATGCGGATGATGCGTCAGGGCCGAACCCCAGGTGTGCAGTACCAGGGGGCGCCGATTTGTGCGCCCAGATGTTTCGGATCAGCGGCGATGGTTGTCAGCGTTTCCGCCGCCACGTCGAACAGCAACCGATAGATTGCCGTCTTGTTGGTGTAGGCGATCGCGCTGATCGGTTCGGGCAGCGTGAAGACGACATGGTAGTACTCGACCGGCAGCAGATCGGCCTGTCGAGCAGCAAGCCAATGGTACTGCGTCTTCTCGCCCAGCTTGCGCATCCGCATGTCGTCGGTCATGCGTTGCTGCAACGGACTGATAGGCTTCCGGGTTTACATGGCTTGCTCCTGTCGGAAATCGAGGCGGGATTGCCTCGTATCCAACATCGGCAGCTTTCTGCCGTTGCAAACCACTTACTTTCTAGAACATCCCGCTACGGTTGAGCACCGCCCCTACCGCGCGAGCGGTTTAGTCCCAGGCCGAGTTGCACGCACAGGCTGCCGGGCAGGTTTTGAAGTAGAGCAGTCGTCGGTATGGCTGGTTCATGGAACAGGCGACGGTCCGTTGATGGCCGGGAGCACGCATTGAGCAAGCGCTCTCCACAGTGGACCGTGGAGCCTCTTCGCTTGCCTGGCTGAATCTACCCGGCGTCTGTGATGGCGCCGCGCGGTTCAGTGCAAAACGAGGCGGCGCATCCAGGCCAGCAAGGCGCTCGGCAAGCGCTCGGGTTCGCGCAGCAACGCATAGTGATGAGCGCCGAACACCCGGGCGAGATACACCGAGGCCGAGCGGTCTATCGTCAGGCAGAACGCATTGATGCCTTGCAGCCGCGCTTCGACGACGGCCTGGCGCAAATCCTCGACACCATAGCGTCCCTCGTAGCCGTCGTCATCATTCGGTTTGCCGTCGGAGAGCAGAAGCATCAGCCGATGGCGCGCCGGCTGTTCCATCAGCCCCACCGCGGCGTGGCGCAGGGCGGCGCCGGCGCGCGTGTAGTGCTCAGGTTCCAGTGCGGCAATGCGCAGCGCGACGGCCTCGGAGGAAGGTTCGTCGAAGCGCTTGAGTTCGCGCACCGTCACGCCACGGGCGCCCTGGCCGGAGAAGGCGAGCACTTCGTAGGCTTCGCGCAGGCTTTCGAGCGCCAGGCAAACGAGCAGCAGCGCCTCCCGCTCTACGTCGATGACGCGCCGCCCGGCGCTCACCCAACTGTCGGTCGAGCCGCTGATGTCGACGAGCAGCGTGATCGCCAACGAACGCCGCGCGGGCCGCGTCGCTCGATACACCGCCTGAGTCAAAGGCCGCCCGGCGGCATAATCGGCGCGTGCTTCGACCAGCGCTTCAAGGTCAATGTCGTCGCCGTCGAGTTGGTGGCGCAGGACGGCGCGCTCGGCCTTGAGCATCTCGAAGCCGCGCCGAAGGCTGGCGAGCAGCCCGCGGTGTTCGGCCAACGTCGTCTGCACCCACGCCGGCTCACCGCTGCCCGCCGGCAGCACATGGACGCGAGCGCCGGGAAACCGGTAAGCGGCGGATTTGAAATCCCATTCAGGGTAGTCGAAGACGCGGCTGTCAGCGTCGCCCGCTGACGACTGGACGACGCGCTGGGCCGGTCTTTCGGGCGGGTCATCGGAAAGCAGCACTTCACGGCTTTGTCCAGGCACGGCGATTTGCCGTGCCTCGGCCAGATCGGAGAGGTCCTCGGTGAAATCTTCGGCCGCCGTGTCGACGTCGCGGTCGGTCGGGCGCTGCAGGCCCATCGCGTCAGCTGCCGTTTCGTGCGGCTGCGAAGTCTGCACCATCCAGGCGCCGGGGCCGGTGTCCTCGTCGTCATCCGGCGCTGTCCGTACCCGGGGTGTGCGCGCCAGGCGGGCGCTACGTGGCGTTTTCTGCTCCGCCAAGCCCGCCAGCCCCGCGCTGCCAGCCGGCGGCACCTTGCCTACGGGCGATGCGCGCAGCTCGCCTGTCCATAGGTCCTTGAACAGCCCCGACGCCCCCCGCGCAGTGGTAGTGGGAGTGCGCTCGACAAGAGTGAGGGCGCAAGCTCGCGCGCGCTGCAGAATGACGTCGGCCCCGGCTTGCGCCGCCGGTTCCGGGGCGCGTGCGAGCATTTCGCGTAGAACCTCTTCGAGCGCGTGTCCGCTGGGCGGGAAACGCGCCAGGGGCGGTCGCGCCGCGAGCGCCCGCGCGCGCAGGGTACGCAAAGGACCAGCAAGGCCGGGCAACGCGCGTACCAGATCGGCGTCGGCGGCGTCGGCTTCTAGTAGCAGTACGATGTCCTGTTCGAGCGGTGTGCGTGCCTGGGCCCAGGCTACGGCGCTGCCGCGCTGCGCGCGCATCGCCTGCTGCAGCGCCAGCAATCGGTAGGTCTGCGCGGCATCCGCCGCGTCGCTCAGGCCGAGGTCTGGCGGCAGCCAGATGTGGGCCCCGTCGGTCGCCGGTAGCGCATCGCGGACACGCGGACCGTGGCCGACGTTGGCGAGCCGCGCGAGCAGTCCGCTCGGCGGCGGACGCTGCGCGCTGCGCAGTGGCCGGCTCTGCCCGAATACGGCGACGAGCAGCAGATCGATCCGGTTGCTGCAGTCGACGAGCCGCAAGGTCGCCGCGGCAGTCGAGAGCGGCTGGTGCCGGCGCCAGAGCGCCTGCACATAGACGGTGCCATGACGGACTAGGTCGGTGATGACGTCTTCGGCTTCGGGCATGGGGGGACAGCGCTGACGAGTTGAGGTGTGGCTTACGGGAAGCTTGCGTCGACCAAGTCGCGCATCGCACCGACCAGCGCTGCGTCGTCCGACAAAGGGCCGACGATCGCCGCGTAGCACGCCTCGCGGTGGCCAACGCCGCTGGCAATCAGGTGCGCGGCTGAAATCAGCAGGCGGGTGCCGGGCACTTCAGCCAGGCCGCGGTCATGTAATTGGCGCAAACGGCGACCAAGCTCGACCAGCGCACGCGCCGTCGGTGCATCGATGCTCAAGCTCTCGCGCGCGATGATCGTCGCTTCGTGGGTGGCTGACGGGAAGTCGAAATCGAGCGCGACGAAGCGCTGCCGCGTGCTCGGCTTCAAGTCCTTGAGCAGGCGCTGATAACCGGGGTTATACGAGATCACGAGTTGGAACCCCGGCGCGGCGTGCAGCAATTCGCCGGTCTTGTCGATTGGAAGCATGCGCCGGTGGTCGCTCAGCGAGTGCAGGACGACAACCGTGTCCTGGCGCGCCTCGACAACTTCATCGAGATAGCACAACGCACCTTCACGCACGGCGCGCGTCAGCGGGCCGTCCTGCCAGACCGTTCCTTCGTGACGGATCAGGAAACGGCCGACGAGGTCGCTGGCGGAGAGATCGTCGTGGCAGGAGATGGTCACCAGCGGTCGCCCGAGCCGCCAGGCCATGTGTTCGACAAAGCGCGTTTTGCCAACACCGGTCGGCCCCTTGAGCATCAGCGCCAATCCGCGCTCGTGGCAGCGCTCGAAAATTCCGATCTCGTTGCCGTTGGCGAGGTAGAACGGTTCGGGCCGCTCTTCGCGCCCCAGTACAGCGGCCGTGCCAACCTCAGGCATTGGCCGGGCTGGCTGGCGCGTCCGCGCGCACCGCCGCCGCTTCCGTATTCTCAGGTGCGCGGCTTGTGTCGACCAGGAAACGCGGCGCGTAGCGGAAAAAGTCGATCGTGAAGAGCGCCACGCCGATCGCAAACAGGCCGCCGGTGGCCACCAACATCAGGAAGTGCACCTGGATCTTGAGCTGCGCGTCGAGATAACCGAGCCCCATGATGCGCTCAAGATACACTTGGCCGATACCGGCCGTGGCAAACGCCAAGGTCATTCCGAACATGCCGGTCAGTTGCGTCCAGAACGCCCAGTAGCCCATCGCCGTGCCGCGTTCGGGACGGCCGGGCTGCATCGCCGGCAGCGCGTAGCTAATCATCGCCAGAACGATCATAGCGTAGGCCCCGTAGAACGCCGCATGGCCGTGCATTGCGGTGATCAGCGTACCGTGCGTCCATTTGTTAACGTCGGGGAAGGTGTGCGCCAAGCCGAGCAGGCCGGCGCCGAACAGCGTATAAATCGCCGACCCCAGGGTCCAGTGCAGGGCAAGGGTGTTCGGATGCTGCATTCCCGAGCGGCGCATGGCGCCGTAGGCGTAGATCGCCATGCCGATCAGCGCCAACGGTTCGAGCGCGCTGAACAGACCGCCAATCGGCAGCCAGTAGCTCGGCACACCGACCCAGTAGTAATGATGGGCCGTGCCGAGGATGCCGGCGATGAAGACGAGGCCGACGATCACGTACAGCCATTTCTCCATCACCTCGCGGTCGGCACCCGAGAGCCGGATCAGGAGATAGGCGAGGAAGCCGCCCTGGATCATTTCCCAGACGCCCTCGACCCATAGGTGAATGGTCCACCAGCGGTAGAAGATCGACACGGTGTAGTTGTCGAAGGATAGCAGCGCCGGTAGATACAGCAGCGCGGCGGACGCCAGCCCGAGCAGCAGGACGGCTTCGGGCGTCGTAAAGCGCTTGACGCGCCAAATCGTCATGCCGATGTTGTAGAGGAACATGAGCATGACGACAACGATCGCCAGCTTGTTTACCAGCGGCTGCTCGAGGAGTTTGTTGCCGGTGCCGTAGCGGAACAAGTAACCAATCACAGCGGTGACGCCGGCGACGACGAAGAGGCCAAGTTGCCAGTAGGCGAGCTTGGTGCTGTAGATCTCGCTACGCGATTCCTCGGGAACCATCCAGTAGGTGGCACCCATGAAACCCGTCAGCACCCAAACGATCAGGAGGTTGGTGTGGATCACCTTGGTCACGTCGAAGGGCAGGATGTAAAGCAGGGGGTCGGGCCCGAGGTATTTGGCGGCCGAGAGCAGGCCGAATACGACTTGCAGGCCGAAGAGCAGCATGGCAACCGCAAAGTACCAGTAGGCGACCGATTGACTCTTGTAGCGCATGACGGCTTTCCTTCTCGAGGGCGCAGCTATTTCAGCGTTGCAAGGTAGGCGACGAGCTGATCTACCTGGGCCGGTTGCAGGCTTTCGCCGTAGGTCGGCGGCATGAACGAGACACCGTTGGCACCGTAGGTGCCGCCGGCAACGATGTGGGCGCTTGGTTGCAGCACCGCTTCGTGCAGGTAACCCGCGACGTCCTTGGCCTTGCCCTTGTAGTCCGGCGACTGCAGCGTTGCCGCCGCCCGCTCGGCCACTCCCGCCAGTGACGGGCCGACCATCGCCACGCCCGCGACGACCGAGTGACACGAGGAGCACCCCGGCTGGGCGCTGCGAAAAACGTTTTCGCCGAGCGCGATCGGATTGTTGCCGGCCTCTACGGGACGCGCGCCGGGCGGGGCGCTGCCAAGGCCCGGACTTCCCTGCTGCGTGGCCTCAGCGCTCTGTGCCGGCCGGTCGCTGCCGGGCAGCGTAGCGCCGGACACCAGGATGGGTCGCGGCGGCCAGCCGGCGTTATCGACCTTGCTCACCCAGTCGAGAAAGGCGATGAGGTCAGTGATATCGGTTTCTGAGAGGTTCTGGCGCGGCATCAGCCGGCGGTGTTTCTTCTCGTCGTAGAACTGCGATGGATCACGCATATAGACTTGCAGATAAGCCGCGCTACGGTGCTGCGTGATCTTGGTGAGGTCGGGTGCGTAGTAGGCGCCTTCGCCAAATAGCGTGTGGCAGTTGATGCAGTTGTTCGCGTGCCAGACGTCCTTACCGCGCGAGACCTCGGCTGTGATGTTCTGCGAATGAGTAAGTTTGGGGAACTGGCGGTGGCTGTCGATCGTCATGCCGATAAAAACGAGGGCGGCCACCGCTGTCGATCCAATCGCGAAAAACCGGGTCTGGCGCTTGTTCATACGCTGATCCCCGACCAATTCTGCACGACAATCCAAGCTGTCCAGCCGCCCGATAGCAGCAGTAGCGCAAGCACCAGTCGGTTGATCCAGACCAGCAGGTTGACGATGGCGGAGCTTTCCATGGCTTGTCCTTGAAGGCGCGTAATACGCAAACTACTGAACCCGTCAGGCGACTTCGACTGCCGACAGGGGCGCCGAGTTCCTGCGGCGGAGTGTCTGCTATGCGCAATGGTCCGACTCACAATGTGAGTCAGTCCGGCCCGCGCCAATATCTCCAACTTGTCGAGGCGTTTCGCGATGACGCCGGCAAGGCCAAACATCGCACGCTGGTGACGCTCGGGCGGCTCGATCAACTGAGCGGCAGTCTCGACGCGGTCATTTCCGGCCTGCTGAAGATCACCGGCCGGCCGGACGTACTGAACGCGGCGTTGCCGCCGGTCGAGTTCGAGTCGGCGCGTGCGTTGGGCCACGTCTGGGCGTTGAACGAGTTGTGGGAGACGCTCGGGTTCGGCGAACTGCGCCGGGTGTTCCGCAAGACGCGGCACTGCATCGATGTCGAAGCGCTGATCCGGGTGATGGTGTTCAATCGCCTGTGCGACCCGGAATCGAAGCTCGGCGTGCTGCGCTGGCTGGAAACGGCGGCGATGCCCGGCATTGAGGCCGAGTCGATCACGCATCAGCACCTGCTGCGCAGCATGGACGCCCTGATGGAGCATCAGGCCGATGTCGATGCGGTGGTGGCCCGTTTGCTGCGCCCGTTGATCGATCAGGACCTGTCGGTGGTGTTCTACGACATGACGACGATACGCGCGGAAGGCCTGTCCGTTCAGGACGACGACATTCGCAAATATGGCATGGCCAAGGAAGGGCTGATTGCGCGCTAGGTCATGCTTGGCGTCGTGCAAACCGGCCACGGCGTGCCGATCTATCACGAGGTGTTTGCCGGCAACACGGCCGAATCGCCGACCTTGCTGCCGACGCTCAGGACGGTGCTCGAACGCTTTCCGTCGATTCGTCGCGTGGTGCTGGTGCCCGACCGCGGCTTGCTCTCCCGGGTTCAACAGTTCACGTCCAAAAACACCCGTTTTTCGCCCCACGCCCCCAGTGTTTCCGCGGGTTTCAGGCCGGATTTTTAAAGATTCGTGTAATGGCACGTTTGCTATTTTATTAACGAAT